>Ga0308417_1000323_pt1 | contig 35707 bp, 18 predicted proteins | sample HotsprSampleOS65_FD_203528 | JGI IMG/M metagenome (GOLD analysis project Ga0308417, IMG submission 203528) | Hot spring phototrophic mat microbial communities from Octopus Spring, Yellowstone National Park, Wyoming, United States - 20090730_OS65 ...
GTGCCGCTCGGGGCCGCCCACTTCCCCCTCCTGCCCGCCCACGCCCGCGTCCAGCTCGTCGCCGAGAAGCAACTGCAGACCACCACCGGCTTCACCGTCCGGCCTCGGGATTATGACAACCCCCTGGTCGACCCGCGGGCCGTCGTCGCGGCCGTGGAACCCGGCTCGCCCGCGGCCCTGGCCGGGGTCCGCCCGGGCGATCGGGTGGTACAGGTGAACGGTCGGCCCAACGGCGTCGTGGTCGAGTTCCCGGCCGGCGAGAGGGCCGCGGCCGCGGCGACGGCCCTGAAGGCCGCCGGCGGGACCGAAGCCCCCGCGGCGGGCGGCCGCCTCCGCATTCTCTTCGACGACTTCCCGACCTACCTGAAGGCCCGCGTCGCCGCCGACCGCGAGTCAGCCGGCCCGGCCTTCTCCGTCAGTGACCGGCTCGACGAACTGGTGCGGGACTGGCCCCGGGGCAAGTCCGAACTCGTCCTCGCCGTCGAACGCGACGGTCGGGTCGTCGAACTGCCGCCCTTCACGCCCCGCACCGTCGGGCTGTACCCGACACAGCTCTACGAGACGGTCAGCATGCTGTTGCTCGTCGCGTTCCTGCTGGCGTATTACCCGTACCGCCGACACGACGGGCAGTTGCTGGTACTGGTGATGCTCGGTTACGCCGTCCACCGCTTCATCAACGAGTCGCTGCGGATCGAGCCGGCCGTCGGCGGGGGGCTGACGCTGTCGCAGTGGGGCAGTGTGATCGTCTTCGCCGCCGCGGTGGGGATGGAAGTGTTCCTGTGGCGGGCGATGCCGTCGCGGTGGAAGGGGGAGCCGCAACCGGCCCCGCCGCCCCCGCCCGGCCCGGCCTCGTCCCCCGCCTGACCGGGGCGGTCACTTCTGCAGGATCGGCAGGTAGTTGTTGGGCAGTTGCAGGACGATCAGGGCCATGGCGGTGGCGTAGGCGGAGCCGTGGTACTGGTCGGTCCAGGTGCCGCCGCCGGCGCGGGCCTTGGCGAGCAGCTCGTCGCGGATGGCGGGGAACCACGGGGTCCAGTAGTCGTCGCCGGCGGTCCACATGGCGAGGGCGGCGTAGTACTGGCCGTACCAGTAGTGCTGCGGGTGGATTTCGCGCGGGGAGAACTGGCGGCCCGGGGTGAACTGCTGCAGGTATTTCAGCCCCCGCTCGATCTCCTTGCCTTCGTAGATGCCGGCCGAGTACAGCCCGACGATGGAGGCGGCCGAGCGGGCGAAGGCGGAGTACCCGGCCCCCTTCCAGTAGCTGAAGCCGCCGTCGGGCATCTGGCAGCCCTTGATGTAGGCGGCCCCCTTGTCGATGACGCTCTTGTGGACGAACAGGCCGGCGTTCTTGGCCGCCCGCAGGGCCATCATCTGGGCGGTGGTCACCGACACGTCGGCGAACTGGGCGTTCGGCTCGTAGCGCCAGCCGCCCTCCTGGTTCTGGGCGGCGACGGTGAAGGCGACGGCCAGTTCCAAGGCCCCGCGGACCTTGGCGTCGCGGGCGGCCGAGGGCAGCATGCCGCACACCTCCGCCAGGAACAGGGTGCCGAAGCCGTGGCTATACATCGGGGCCGGTTGGTTCACCAGCCGGGTCTGGGTTTCCGGTGTCGTCAGGAAGCCGGGGTTCGGCCCGTTGGCCATGCCGGCGACGTAATCGACCGCCCGCGACACCTGCCGGCCGTATTTGCCCCGACCGGGCTGGTGTCCCGCCGCCATCAGGGCCAGGCCACAGAGTGCCGTGACCCCGACCGCCGCCCCGCCGAGTCGGTCGGAGAACGAGCCGTCAGAAAGCTGGCTTCGCGCGAGTAGTTCCAGACCCCGGTCGATCGCCGTCTGGGTGTCCGGCGTGATGAACTCGGCCCCGGAGCGAGAGCGGGTGACCGACCCCGGCCCCGGACCGCCGGGGGCGGGCTGCGGCTGGGCGTGGCCGGCGAACCCGAGCGTGCCGGCCGCCGTGGCCGTCGAGCCGATCCGCAGGAAGTCACGACGGGAGATGTTACGGGTCATGGGACTGCGACCTCACGAGTGACCTGACCGGCGACGCCACCGCTTCACCACACTTCACCACACTTCACTTCTTCTCGGACAGCGTCGAGTAGTACTGCTTCAGGAGTTCGGCGTAACGGGGCATGAACTGCTGCTGGTAGTACTGGGTGGCTTGCTGGCGCAGCTTGTCGGGCAAGTGCCCCCACACGTCCTTTACCAGGTCGTCTTCGGTCGGTAGTTGCGGTCGGGAGGGCGGGGACTTCGACCGGGCGTCCGGGTCCGGGAGCGAACCCGCCTTCGGGTCGGTCGGCTTGCCACCCTTCGGCTGCTCCGCCTTCTGCTGCTTGCCGCCGCCCCCCGGTTTCCCGGCGTCCTGCGGCTGGCGGCCCGGTTCCTTCTCCGTCGGCTGACGTGCGACCTGCCGGGGGCGACGTTCCCTCGGCTGATCGCCGCCCCCGTGCATCGGCATCGGCATCGGCATCGGTGGCGGTTCCGTCCCGCTGCCACCAGCGTCACCGTTCATGCCCCCGCTCGGCATGTTCTGCTCGGGGGGTTGTTGTTTGTCCGGGTTTTGTTGTTGCTCGGGGGGTTGGTGCGGGTCTTTCTGTTTGGTGGTGTTGGTGGTCTTGTTGTCGTTTTTGGGGCCGGTTTTGTTGTCGTTCTGAGGGTCTTTCTTGTCATCGGTTTTGTTGTCGCTTTGAGGGTCTTTCTTGTCATCGGTTTTGTTGTCGTCTTTCGGCTCGTCCTTCATGTCCGGGTTTTGGTCCGGCGGGGTGGGCGGCGGGTCGTCGGGGTTGAGCAGGCTGTCGATGTCCTTGAGGATCTGTTCCTGCGTCTTGCGGGTGTCGATGCCGGTGTCGGTCCGGGCGAGCTTGTCGCCGACTGCCTGGGAGTTTTTGATGATCCGCTCGACGATCTGGAGCGGGTCTTCCTTTTTGCCGACCTCGGGGCTGGGCAAGGGGTTGCGGCTTCCGTCGGGGTGGACCTGGCGGGGCGGGGGTGCCAGGGGCAGTTCGGCCGGGGCGGGCGATGCCCAGAGCAGCCCGGTGGCCAGCAGGACGGCGAACGGTGTGCGGGTCATGGTTGCTCCGGTGCCGGGTTCGGGGGCGGGTTGAGCGGGCCGGCTTGTTGCTCGGCGAACAACCGGGCGATGTGCTCGAAGAGGGCGGCGATCTCCCGCTGGGCGGCTTCGAGTTCCTTAAGCTCCTGGCGTTGCTCGTCGGTCAGTCGGCCCGTTTCGGGGTGGAGTTTGGCGAACTCGGCCGTTTTTTGGTTGAGTTCGGCCTGCAAGGCGCGCAGGACTTTCAGTTGGGCGAGGGGTGGCACGAGGTCCGGCGGTCTGCCGCCGGCCGGGTCGGCCGGGTCGGCCGGGTTGGCGGCGGTCCCGGTGGGTGAGGGTGAGGCCGCCCCCGCCCCCGCCCCGGTTCTGCTCGGCGTGTCCGTGCGCAGGGCATCGAGGAGTTGTTCGAGTCGGCGGGCGGCGAGTTCCATCGGTCGTTTGACGCGGCGGTCGTTGGCGGCTTCCAGGTCGGGGTCGAAGGCCAGGGCCGGGTCGATGTCGTCGCGGCGGGTTTCGATGCGGGCGGCGGCGGTGTCGGCGGCGGCGGCGGCCTCGGCCAGGACCCGTGCGAGGACCGGTAGCGGGGCCAGGTCCTGCTCCAGCGCCCGCACGTCCCGGGCGATCTCCTTCTCGGCCTCGGCAAGGTCGCCGTAGGACACCAGGTAGTCGCGTTCCCAGCCCTTGTTCTGGCTGACCAGGCCGTGGATGCGGTCGGCCTCGGCGACCCGGCCGCGCTGCCGGTCCAGGATCGCCTGGACCCGGTCGGCGAGTTTGCGGCGCTTCTCGTCGGAGAGTTGCTGCGGGACGGCGGCGGTGGCGGCGTCGAGCTTGTCTCGGGCCGTGTCGAGCCGGTCGACGGCGTCGTTCTGGGCCCGCATGCCGGTCCCCCCGGCCTCGAGGTCGCTGCGGGCGGCTTCCATGCGGTCGAGGGCGGCCCGCACGTCGCGGGCGGCGGCGTCGGCCCGGTCGCGGTTGAGTCGTTGCAGGAGTTCACGGGCCCGCTCCTGCAGGCGTTCCTGTTCGCCGCTGAGCTTGCGGAGTTGGTCCTGCCGCTGGGCGGGGTCGGCCAGACGGGCGGCGGCGGCGGCCTTCTGGCGGAGTTCGTCCTGGGCGGCGGCGAGGGCGTCGAGGTCGTCGGCGGCGGTCTTGAGCTTCTTGGCCAGTTCGGGGGCCGGTTCCGGCTGCTTCTCGGCCAGGGTCTCGATGAGTTCGTCGAGCCGGGCGGCGGAGGAGCGGAGCAGGGTGAGGGCCTCGGCGCGGCGGTCCTTGCGGGCGGCCGCGGCCGCCTTGCGGAGGTCGTCGGGCAGGGCCTGACCGCCGACCGCCTTGACCCCCGCGCGCAGTACCGTGGCCTCGGCGGTCGTCTTGGCCGCGGTGGCGCGAAGGTCGTCGGCCTGGCCGTCGAGTAGGGCCGCCTGGGCGTTCAAGCCGGAGCGGTCGGGCGTGCCCGGGGGGCGGGTGGCGACGGTGTCCCGGAGCCGGGCGGCTTCCCGGGCCTTGGCCTCGGCGGCCGCCAGCGCCTGGGCCGCCTGGGTGTCCTTCTCGGCGGCGAGCTTCAAGGCCCGGCCGACGAGTTGGTTCCCCTGTTCGGAGGCCTGTTCGGCGCGGGTGGCGGCCCGTTCCAGGTCGGCCGCCGGTGCCAGACGCTCGAGCCTTTCCAGGTCCGTGGCCTGCCGCAGTAGGAAGTCCCGCAGGGCGCGGGCCTCGTTACGCACGTCCCCGGCGGCCCCCCAGACCGAGAGCAGGTCATGGAGGTCGGTCAGCCCGTCCTCGACGGCCTTCTGGTGCCGCAGTGCCCTCCGCAGCAAGTCGGCAACCGCCTTCTCCTGGCCGGAGCGGGGCGGGAATGAGCCGAGCTGGCGGGCGTCACCGAGTATCGGTTCGATGGCCGGCAGGTCCCGGTCGGTGAGGCGGCCGAGTTCGTCGGCCACGGTTTCGACCCGGTCAGTGGTTTGTGACCGCGGCAGGTTGTTGGCCCGGACCGTTTCCCGCAGGACCTCCGCCTTGGCCCGGGTGCCGTCGTTCGGGTCGGCGACCTTGCCCCGGATGAGCCGCTGGGATTGTTCCACGGCGAGCAGGCGGTCGCGGTCGGCGGGTTGGAGCGTGCCGTCCGGCTGGGGCTTGACCTCGGTGGTCTTCAGACGGGCGTCCCGCTGCTGTTCCCGGAGTCGGAGAAGGTCCTGTCGCAGGGCGGCCAGTTCGCGCTCGAGCCAGGCCTCGATCGTCTGCGGCGAGGCGATGAGGATTTCCACCTCGTCGGTGCGTCCGGGTTGCTTGGCCGGCGTGAGGTCGTCCCAGTCGTCGGCCGCGCCTCGGAGGAGCAGCCGGTCACCGTCGCGCAGGGGCGAGCCGTCGTCGCGGCTGAAGACGGTGAGCGGCAGGACGGCGCGGGCGTCGGTCGAGGTGGGGCGGACGCGGGCCAGCACGCCGGGTCCGCCGACCACGCCGGGGAGTGCCGTCGCCGCGGCGCGGGCCCCGGTCAGGGGCACGGTCCGGGTCGGGCCGGACCGACCGACCCGGTATTCGAGGAAGGTGTCACGGACGGCATAGAGTTTGTCGTCGGTGGCCAGGTGGACCGGGATCGCGGCGGTCGGGGCGAGCACGGCGGGGTCACGGCCGGTCGCCGGTCGCAGGAGCGTGACAGTGGGGGGCGGGTCGGGGACGAGCCGGACCTCGATCAGCCGTGTACCGGTCAGTCCGGTCTCGTCGGTCAGTTTAAGGGCGTACATGCCCGACAGGGCCGGGAAGAAGTCACCGGTCAGGATCGTGCCGGTCGGATCGAGTGACAGCGGGATGTCGGCCCCGATGCGGTCGGCGAGTCGCTCGGAGGCGAAGGCGGCCAGGGGGTTGAAGTGCCCGAGCGGGGCGAGACCGGACAGGAGCTGGACGGCCGACCGGTCGCCGGTGAAGGCCAGGGCGGCCGAGGAGAGTCGAACGTCGGTGGCGGCCCGGAGTCGCACCCGGGTGCCGACCGGGACTTCCAGGGCGGCGGCCCCGTCGGGCAGGTCGAGGGGCGTCAGCCCGGTGTAGGCCGGTGGCGTGACGTGGAACTGCGGGCTGGGCCGGCCGCCGACCGGGACGAGCCGGGGGGGCGGCACCACTTCGACGCGGTGCCATTCTCCCTCGAAGTCGTTCGAGGTCACCCGGAACAGGAACGGGGAGGGCAGGCGGGCCGGGTCGAGGCGGGCGGCGACGACGGCGGCCGACGGGTACTGTGGGTCGTTCCCCACCGCCAGCGGGAATTCTTCGGTGAATTCCTCGCCACCGAGGATGCGGAAGGTGACGGCGGCGCGGTCGCGGATCACGCCGCGGACGATGAACTTCAGCTCGAACGGCTCGCCTCTGGGGACGCGGGCGGGCCGGGTTTGCGGGACGACGATTTCGACGCGGGTCTTGGTCGGCCAGGGGTGGTTGCCGAACGGGTCGGCGAGTCGCACCAGGGCGGTCCGGGTCCGGTCGGTATCGACCAGGGCCGCGGGAAGGGTCAGGCCCAGGACCAGGCCGCACATCCAGCCGTTCCGCCAGCACCGCCCGGTGGGGGCGAGGCTGTCGATGTCGTGCCGGTCGGCCGCCCGTCGGGCCTGGCGGACGGCCAGTTCCCGGAGGCGGTTGGAGGTGCCGGACCGCTGCGGCGTGTCGCCCTGCAGGAAGTCGACGGCCGAGGCCAGGGCGTCGTTGAGGTTCGGGTAACGCTCCTCGAGTTCCAGGGCCACCGAGAGCGGGTCGGTCCGCAGGGTGACGGCCCGCGAGACGCCGCGGAGCCAGCACACGCCGGCGGCGGTGAGGGTCAGCACCAGGGCCGATCCGCGGGCCAGGGGAGGCAGACCGAAGGCGGCGTCGAGGCTACAGGCCAAGGCGACGCACCCGACCGTCAGGCCGACGAAGGCGAACAGCCCCGAGGCGACGGCGACCCGCCTGCGGAAGCGGCCCAGGTCGCCGAGCGTCTCGGGGAGCGATTCGCGGCTGTCCGGTGGACGCAGGAGGAAAGCCATGAGGCGACTCCACAATGGCCCGGTGTGGCGGTTACGCGGTGTGGCGGTTACGCGGTGTGGCGGTTACGCGGTGTGGCGGACTCGGGGGTCAGCCCGTCACCGGCGACCTACCGCTCATAATAGCCGTCATAGTAGCCGTCGTAGCCGTCCGTCGTCGTTAATGGCCGTCGGTCAGAGCAGCCGTTCCCGCTTCCGGAGCAGCCACTCCGAGGCCAGCAACAGCGTCAGCAGCAGGTAGAGCCACGGGCTGTTCCACAACTCGACCGGTGGGCACGGCTGGTTGAGCGGCACCCGCTGCAGGTCCTTCAAGTGGTCGAAGAACTTCTCGGCGTCGGCCAGGGTGAAGAACTCGCCGTTGGAGATGGCCGCGGCGGCGGCCAGGTCCGGCTTGTTGAGTCGGAGCCGGTCGCGTTCGCCGAGGGGCGGCAAGACCCGGGCGACGGCCGTGGGGGCCGAGCTACCCGGTTGCGGTTCCGGTTCGCTCAGGGTGAAGCGGTACTCGCCCTCGGGGGTCTGGGTCAGCGTGGCCTCGTACTGCACGCCGGGGCCGGGTATGCGGGCCAGTGTCAGGGTACTCGCTTCGGTCGCGCCGGGGCCGGTCGTGCCGTCGGGGTTCGGTAGCGGGCCGCGGGTCAGGGTGACGCGGACCGGCTGTCCGGCGAGCGGCGCGGGGGACTCGACCGGGAAGCGGACGACGACCGTCATCTTCTCGTCCCGCCGGAAGTCGGCCTTGGGGACGACCGTGATCTCGGGGCGTCGGCTCCGCGACCGGGACAGTACCCGCACCGCCTGGACCCAGAACCGGTCGAAGTATTCCTCGTCGTTGCGGAAGCGCCACCGCCAGGTGTCGTCGAAGCCGAGGAACAGGACCGTGCCGGCCCCGGCGAACGACTGGAGGACCAGCGGGTGGTTCTCGCCGGTGGCCCCTTCGGCCGGCAGGTCGGGGTGGACGGCGAGGACGACGGTGTTCGGCTTGCGGCGGTAGCCCTTGGCGGCCCAGTAGAGGGGTTGGAGGCGGTTCCAGATGGCCAGGGACTCGGCCTCGTCCGGCGAGAAGCGGAACAGCGGGTGCTGTCGGCCGGCCGGGGTCAGCCGGGGGCGGTAGCCTTCCGTCGCCGTGCCGTCCTCACCGGCCGCCCGGGTCGCGCCGCGGGCCTCCACGGTCACTACCGGGAGGACGTCGGCCAGGGGGGTGTCGGCGAACGCCGCCGGGGTGCCGTGCTCCCCGGACAGGAACATCAGCCCGCCGCCTTTCTCCTTGACGAAGTCGGCCAGGTTCTGCAGGGCGCTGTTGGAGCGGGGGATCTGTTTGGGGTCCACGTCCCCGAGGATGACCACGTCGTAGGCCAACAACTGGTCGCGGGTCGGGAAGTCCCCCTGGAAGGCGGACCGGTCGGTCTTGGCCCAGCCCTTGGCGGCGCTGAGCAGGATGACTTCGACCGTCATGCCCTTGCCGCCGGCCGAACGCTCGCTCTCCCGTTCCATCAGGACCTTGGCGAAGCGGAAGTCGTACCGGGGCGAGCCTTCGATCCACAGCACGCGGACGCGGCGGGAGTCGGTCACCACGACCGTTCGTTCCAGGCGGTTGTTGCTGGCGTCGGTCTCGCCCGGCACGGTCGGGGCGGCCAGGACGAACGTCTTCTCGCCGGGTTCGGTGGGGGTGAACGAGACGGCCACCGGCACGCGGTTGCCGGCCGGGTCGGGGGTGACGGTCTGCCGGCCGCGCTCGACGAGCTGCCCGTTCACCTTCTCGTAGAGGATGACCGGCAGCGGTTCGGTCGGGACCTGGCCGCGGGCGGCGAGTCGGGCGTCGAAGACGAGGCGGTCGCCGACGGTGACGGTGTCCTCGGCCTGCAGGTCGGTCAGTTCCAGGTCGGGGGCTTCCCAGACATCCCCGACACCGACCAGGTAGAGCCGCACCCCCGCGCGGGCCGCCTCGTGGGCCGCCTTGGGCAGGTCGTCGCCGGCGGTGGTGATCCCGTCGGTGAACATCACGACGCCGGCCAGCGAACCGCCCCGGAAGGCTTTCAGCACCGCCTCGACCCCCTCCCCGAGGCGGGACGACTCGCCGAGCGGCTCCAGCTTCAGCAGGGCGGCCCGGGCGGCGTCGGCGTCGGCCGGTTGTTCGGCACTGGCCACCGGTCGGGTCGTCGAGTCCACGGCGTAGATGTGGACCTTGACCTCCTTGTCCCGCAGCAGGCGGTCGACCCAGTCGGCCCCCTTGCGGGTCAGTAGCGCCTGGGCCAAGCGCAGGCGGTGGGCCTGGGGCAGCCCGGACGCCCCGACCAGTTCCTCGGCCTTGGCCCGCACCGCCGGGTCCTTGTACTCGTCGGCGGTGTCCATGCTGGCCGAGGTGTCGATCAGGATCACCACCTCGGGCCAACCTTCCCGGTCGAAGGCCAGGCGGAGTTGCGGCAGGACCACGAAGAGCAGGAGCAGGAGCACGGCGACGCGGAGCAGGCCGGGGGGGACGAGCCGGAGCCCGCCGGCCACCGCCCGGCGTTCGGCCCGGTACACCAGCGCGATGACGACGACCGCCAGTCCGGCCAGCCCGACGGCCAGGCGTCGGTCGGTCTGGGCGTTCCGCACGAAGGCGGTGAAGCCTTCGAGCCGCCACTTCGTGCCTTCGCCGGGCTGGGCGGCCGGGACACCGGCGGCCCGCTCCACCGCCTGTCGCGCCTGCGGCGGGAGGAACCCCAGCAAGTCGCCGGTCGATTCGTAGTGGACCACCGTGGCGAGCAGGCCGACGGCCAGCGCCAGCGGGACCAGGGCCGCCACTGAACCGAGCAGACGCAGGTACGGTTTCGCCTCGACGGGGCGGGCCGAACCGGAGGCGGTGCCGGCCCCGGCGGCCCGGGCCGGTCCCCAGCGCCAGGCCATGAACAGTTCGACGGTCAGCACCAGCAGGGCGAGCATGACCAGGTAGCGGGCGAGGACCGGTCCGTGTGGCTTGGGGGCCGAGGTCAGGGTGGCCCCGCTCTCGGCACTCGGGACGGCCTCGGCCGCGTCCGGGACGAGCTGAACCGGTCCCAAGGAGCGGAGTTCGGCCGGCTCGATCCGCTTCAGGTCCGACTCGGACCCGCCCCCGTTCGACTCGGCGATGTTCACGGCGAAGACCCGGTCGGGTTGTCCGTCGAGGCGGAGGCGGTACAGCCCCCCCAGCCGCGTCTCGGTGAACCGGGCGACGCCGGCCTCGTCCTGGAGGGTCAGGGGCAAGCTGGCCGAGAGGCCCTCGGGCCCGGCCAGGGTCACGGTCAGTCCGGCGGCACCGGGCGGGTAGAACTCCTCGATCGATTCGCCCACGCGCAGCGTGTGCCGGTCGGGGTTGGTGGCCACGAAGCGGAGGAACTCCTGGTGGAACATCAGGTACGAGGGCAGCGGCGGCCAGTCGTTCCAGTCCTCGTTGAAGGAGCTGGTGAAGACGACCACCCGGCCGCGGTGCCGTGCCCACTCGAACAGGGCCGGGTCGGGTTTCTGGCCGGTTTCCGGCCCCGGGTTCGGGGTACCGCCGGGGACGAACGACAGGATCGGGCGGCCACGGCCGTGCGACGGCACTCCGAGCCTGAGGTAGGAACGGAACGGGGCCATGATCAGCCCGCCGCGGACCTTCTCGTCGCGGAAGAAGGCGAGGGGCGGCTTGCGGTATTCCTCCTCGTCGGCCGCCAGGCGGAAGCCGGCGGAGTCCGGCTCGCGGGCCGTGACCAGTTCCCCGAGCGGGCCGGGGAGCAGGCCGTTCCCTTCGTCGTAAAAGACGCGGTTGTAGGCGGCGCGGTGGGCGGCGGCGTTCGGGCCTAACCCGATCACGACCCCGCCGCCCCGCCTCAGGAAGGCGTCCAGTTTGGCGGCCAGTTCCGGGGTCGGCACGCCCAGGTCGCACAGGTAGACGCAATCGACACCGGTCAGGTCGCCGGCCGTCGGGTCGAGGAACTCGGCGGGGGTCAGCAGCCGCGGTCGGGCCGGTGTCAGGCTGGAACTGTCGGGCCGGGGCAGCAAGGCCCGCCGCAGGTCCCAGGCGGCGCGGCGGCTCGGCTCGGGGTCCGGTTTTCCGTCGACCAGCAGGGCGTGAAGTCCGTCCCGCACCGTCACCGCCAAAGCGCGGGAGTCGTCGGCCGGTAAGTCGTCCGGTTCCACCAGCCGCACCTGCAGGACGTGCAGCCCCTTGTCGCGGAACCGCACCTGTCCCTCGGCCCCGAAGGTGACCGTCGAGCGGTTACCGGGCGGGATCACCTTCACCGTCTGCTGCTCGACCGGTACGAGGGTCTCGGAGCCGGCCGACGGACGACCGAGGAGCAATTGCAGCCGCACGTCCCGCTTCTCCGTCCGTCCGTAGTTGGCGATCACTGCCGTGACCAGGCCTGGTGAATCGACGAACGGGAGCGGGTCGGCCAGGGCCAGGTCGACGACCGCGAGGTTGTCCGGTTCGCTGCGGGCGACGTCGACGACGACCACGTCGGCCCGGCCGATCAGTCGCTGCCAGGCCTCCGGCTGGGGGGCATCGGGGCGGGGCAGGGCATTGGCCCAGGCCGAACGCTGCAGGTCGGTGAAGAACGTCACCTGCCGCCGCGGGTACGCCCGGGGAGAGCGGGCCAGGACCTCGGCGATCGTGCCCAGTGCGGCGGCGGTGTCGGCGGGGGTGTGTGTCGGCTTCACCGTCCGCAGCTCGGCCACCACCTTCTCGGCGTCGTTCGACGGGCCGGGCACCTCGACCCGCACCCCGCCGGATAAAACGATCAGGGTGTAACCGTCCCCCGGGTTCCCGGAGCGGATCAGGTTCTCGGCCTGGGCCAGCGCCTTTTCCAGCCGCGTCTCCTCCGTCCCGCTCCGGGCCGTCATGCTCAAGGAAACGTCCAGAACTAGGATGTGGTGCGTGCGGGGTACGCTGGCGCTCGTCTCGACGGCCCCGGGGCTGATCGCCTGCCAGAGCGGCTCGGCCCACTTCGTGGCGGCCACCATCGCCAGCAGCGGCAGTAGCAGGCTCAAGACCCGCAGCAGCAGCAGCAGCCACCGGTCGATGCGGCGGCGGTGTCGGCGTTCGGCCACCAACAGGAAGCGGATGGCCGCCCAGGGCACGATCTGATACCGCTTGCGAAACAACAGGTGAATGAGGACCGGCACCGCGACGGCCACGGCGGCGGCACCTAAGGCGAGGGGTTCGGTGAAGACGGCGAACGGCGGCACGCGGTAATCGCAGGTTGGACGGGGTTCGACCATGCAACCCCGTTGTGACCCCCGACGGGGGACTCAGACCTCACACCTACCTGTGGTGCGAAACGGGGGAGAGGACCCGTGCTCCTCAGTATGACGCGGCAGGGGCCGAACGGCAATGGCCCGCTCCTACTCGGGCCGGGCCGAGCGGTCACGACCGCAAGCCGGGGTGTGGGGTGATGACCGTGCGTGTCGGAAGCGAGCCGGGAGGTGCGGACGCTGGGGCCCGGTTCGGGAGGGGCCGCGGTCCGGTTGGCGAGGGGTCGCGGTCCGGTTGGCGAGGGGCCGCGGTCCGGTCACCGAGGGTTTTACCGGGGGTGTCGGGAAGGGGCAGTGGCAAGCGCGGGAAGCACGGCCAGGCGACTGGCGGAAGCGGTCGGGACGTGCGTGGCGAGCCACTCCGTGACCCGCTCCTCGTCCCAGCCGGCCGAAGAGTCGAACGTGACCGCGACGGTGTAGACGGCGGTCCCGGTCCCGGTCAGGGCTTCGTGGACGCCCGGCTCCAGGTCGATCCAGGTCACTTCCCCGGCGAGGGCTTCGACGGTCGGCCAGCACACCCGCAAGCCGTTCTCCGTCCTCTGGCGGCGGTACGGGCCACACGGCCGGAGCAGGACTTCCCCGAGCTGACGGAACAGGAACGACTTGGCGGCGGCGATGTTGCGGCCCGGCGGGAAGACGACCTCGGCGAGAACAACGGCGTCCTCGGCGGTCGTGGCGAAGCGGAGTTCGATCTCGGGCGAGTCGAGGAGCGGTTCGCGGGTCAGGTGCCGTCGCTCGTCGGGGGGCGTGTGGTGGAGCCGGCACACGAGGTGTCCGCCCTCCTCGGCCCAGGTTTCCCGGTCGAGGAGGCGGGCGAGCCGGGCGAGGAAGGGCGGTTCGGGGGGCCGGGCGTGTCGCGGCGGAGGCTTCTTGCCGCCGGGGTGCGGTCGGGGCGGCTCGGCGGTTATGGCATGGCCGACCAGGACGCAGCGGGCGGCGAGGTCGACCAGGTCGCAGAAGACGGCCTCGGTCAGTTCTTCCGCCCGGTCGAGGACGAGCAGGGCGAACGGCGGGCCGTGGGCCGGATCGACGCCGTCCAGGGTGGGGTCGGAGTGCAGGCTGCCGGGGGTACCGACCACGACCCGCGAGTCGCGCACGGCCGAGCGGGCCGACTGGTCGGCGGTGCGGGTCGTCTCGGCGGCGCGTTCCCGGGCGACGACCAGGTCCCGTGTCGCCCCGTAGCGGAGGGCGGCGAGGTCGGCGGGACCGGGGGGCAGGTCCGGGATCCGGGAGCGGAGGGTGTCGGCCTCGTGGCGGAGGCGTTCGGCCTCGGCGGCGAGGGAGGCCAGGCGGGCGTCGGTGTCGCGGCAGCGGGCCTCCAGCTCCCGGGCGATCAGCGATTCCTGCTCGGCCTGGTGCCGGGCGCAAGCCGCGTCGATCTCGGCGCGCAGGGCGGCGGCCTGCTGGCGGAGCGAGTCGGCCTCGGCCTGACCGGCCCGGATGCGGCCTTCCAATTCCTCGGGGTCGGGGCCGGTCTTCCCCTTGCCGAGCAGGCGGGCGAACAGGCCGGGCTTGCGGGCGGCTTCGGCGAGAGCCTCGGCGTGCTGCCTGCGCAAGGCGGCCGTCGCCGCCTCGCGGAGGTCGGCGGCCGCCTCGAGGGAGCTGCGGCGGGCGTCGAGTTCGGCGAGGCGGGTTTCGTGTTCGGCCCGGAGCCGGGCCAGCTCGATCGCCACGGGCGTTTCCGGACTGCCGGCCGCCTCGGCGCGGACGGTCGGCTCGAGGGTAGCGCGGTGGGCGAGGAGTTCGGCCCGCTGCCGCTCGACGCGGTCGATCGTGTCCTGGTAGTCGCAGAGCTTCTCCAGGAGGGTGAGTCGGGCGTCGGCGGCGGCGACGGCGGCCTCGGCGTCCCGCCGGAGTCGTTCGGCATAGGCCGCCTGCAGGACGGCGGCGGTGTGCTTGCCGGCCAGGGGCAGGGGACGGATCGGGTTCTCGTCGTCGCCCAGTGCCCGGACCAGGGATGTCTCCCCGGAGCGGCTGAGGGTCTCGACGATCCGGTCGGCGGCCGCGGGGTTCGGAGAGAGAACGAGGACGCGCTCGCGGCCACAGGTGCGAACCAGTTCGACGATCAGCCGTTCTCCGGCCGCGGGGTCGGCGGTGTGGACGAGGAACAGGTCGGGACAGGCGGCGGCCCGGGCGACGGCCTCGACCTCGGCGAGGTGTCGGCCGCCGGGCGGGTCGGCTGCGGGCACGAACGGGGTCAGCGTCGGGCAGCCGGCCCGGAGTTGCGTCAGGAGGGTGCGGGCCGAGGTGGCCGGGGTCCGTTCGCTTGCGGCCGGCTGGCTCAGGCTGAGCGTCAGAGGCATCGGCGGGCCGTCGTCTCGGTTAGCAGATGGCGTGGAAGAGGTCGCGATCGGTCCACCCCTGCGGTGGGCCGGGAATAGCCCGGTCTGACGGCGGACTGGTGCGGGTGCCCGTGCGTGACACGGTCTGGCCCTCCACCTGCACCTCCGCCGGGCCGGGGATCGCCCGGTGTCGTGAGGGTCGGGGTGAGCGGGTGGTTCCCGGTCCGTCCTGCGGACACCCGCGTTCGCGTCGGCAGCATCATCGCGTCGGACTCACGTCGAATACCCTATTTTCCGGCCGTTCACCTCTGTTACCCGTCTGTTGACCCTCAGTTTCTGTTAACCCTCAGTTACCGGTCTCTGTACCGCTTCTGTGTACCGCTTGTGTGTGTCGCTTCTGTGTACCCTCAGTCCGGTCGTCGTCACTGCCGCGGGAGGGTGCTAGCGGGTCGGCGTTCTCGGGGGCGACAGTGCAACGGCTCCGGCACCGGGTCTTGCGCGGTGTGGTCGGAGTCTTCTTCGTTTTGTCACGGTCTTGCTTCGTCGCGGTCTTGCGGTTTCGCGGTTCGGGTGTTCGGGTGTTCTGGTGTTCGGGCGGACGTGCGGACCGCACGGGTGTCCGGGGAACCCTTCAGGAGTATAGACGGCGGTTGGCGGGGAAGCTAGTTCACATCCGAATTTCACGATCCGAACGTCGGCCGGGTCGGCAGCGGGAGTCGGGGTCAGGGGCTGACCTTGAGGACTTCGACCCGGGGCCGGGCGGTGAGGGAGCGCAGGACCGGTAGTAGCGGGGCGAAGGTCCGCTCGTCGTGCCAACTGTGGTGGGTAATTTTGATGTGGCCGGGGCCGACGCCGCCTTGACCGAGGGTGGCGTCGATCGGCAGCCACTGCTTGTCGGCGTAGACTTCGGTCCACATGTGGTAGGCCAGGTACGGTTTGCCGGCGGGGCCGGGGGCGTAGACGACGCCCAGGGCGGTGCGGGAGGGGATGGCCAGGGCGCGGCAGAGTGCGGCGGCCAGCATGGCGTATTCGGTGCAGTCGCCCGAGAGGGTGCGGGCCACGTTATCGGCGGTGGCCATCGCTTGCGAGAACTCGAACGCCTTCATGTTCGCCTTGACCCAGCGTTCGACGGCGACGGCCTTGTCCCAGTCGCTCGCGGTGGCCGGCAGGGCGGCGACGGCCTTGGCGGCGTGACCCTTGACCAGGTCGTTGTCCCAGTTGATGAAGAAGTTGCTGCCGAGGTACTCCGGGCCGGGGGCCGGTTCGGCCGGGGCCGCGCGGTCGGGGCCGTGTCGGGCGGTCACGTGCAGCTCGAAGGTCCGGGCCTGGGGGTCGGCGTTCTTCACCACCTGGCGGGAGTCGGACGCGAACAGGGTGGTCGGGTCGTCGTCGCGCGGGACCGACACCTTGTAGACGACCGAAGTCTTCCCGTGGATGCCGGGGATTTCGCGGTCGAGCCGGATCGACTGGGCGTTGAACAGTTCCACCGGCCGCGTGACCGGGGCCGTGGCCGCCGCCCGGGTGGTGCGGAGGAAGGTGAGGCGGTCCCCCAGGGCGGGGAAATCGACCTCGAGCATCAGAGGCTCATAAGTCTCGGCATCGACCCAGGTGAGCGAGGCGGGCAGTTTTACCGTGCCGATCGGGTCGGGCTGGGAGAGGAAGCGGAGCAGTTTACGTTCCGGGGTGTTGGGCCAGAGGGCCTTGCGTTCCTCGCCCTGGAACGTGAGCGTGGTGGTGACGACCCGGTTGACGGTGGGGATGTACGACAGGTAGGTCGTGGACTCGCCGGGCTTGAGTCGGGCCTGCTGGAAGATGTACGGTTCGCGGACCAGGCCGACGACGCCGCCCGGCCAGGGGGTGTCCCCGGCCCCGGCGGCGGCCCCGTCCCCTTTGATCCTGAGGGTCTTGCCCTCGACCGTGCCGGTCAGGGCGAGGGCCTGATCTTTACCCAGCCCCTGCCGCATCGAGGTGATCAGTACCTGCCCGTCGTCGGTCTCCACGGTCGATTCCTCCGCCCACTGGGTGACGGGGCTGCCGAACCGCGAGACGGTGAGGTTCAGGTAGCGGACGCCGTAAGCGAACGTCTTGTCCTTGCGGGAGACTTGCTTGGCGGTCCAGTTGACGTAGCCGGCCCGCTGGCCGTCGATGCCGACCACGAACCAGTAGTCGAAGAGCGGCTTGCCGTCCGTGCCGTCGGCCGTGCCTCCGGCGGAAGCGGGTTGCTCGGCGGGGGGCGGTACATTCAGAACCCCCGCGGGTGGGGTCGGCGGGGTCGGTGGGGTCGGCGGGGTTGACAGTGTTGGTGGGGTCGGCGGGGTCGGTGAGGTCGGTGGGGTCGAGGCGTGCGGCACGGTCGGGCTGGTCGAAGGCGTCGGTGGCCTGGCGACGCTGAATTGAGAGGTGGCGGTGACCAGGCCCTTGCCACCGGGGCGGATGACCAGAAAGCCGGCCTTCTCGTCGGGGTCGGGTCGGCCGGCGGGGTCGGGTCGGCCGGCGGGGTCGGTGGCCGGAACGGTTTCGACGCCCCGTCCGCCGGGACGGATGACGAGCTTGCCGGAGTCGGGGGCGGGGGGCGGATCGGTGGGCCGTTGGGCGGCGGCAACCCAAGCCGAGAAGACGAACAGACCGAAGGCGAGGACGGGACGCGATCGCATGGGGACGGCCCACCGATGGGGAGCGCTCGATACGCGCTTGATTGATACGCTAAGAGCTTACCTGTTTGCCGGCCGTTTGCCTATCGGAAGTGTCGGCATTCCCGACCGGCCGGGCGTTCGGCCGGTCCAACCCGGAGAGCTGTTCTGCCCCGGAGAGCTATTCTGTGCGTCAGTTTCGCGCCGGTCGGCCCCCCGGCGTCCTATAATTCCCGCGGCACGGACGCCGACGACGCCGAACTGGGTTTATGTTTGCTTGCCCGGAATCCTCACCCAGACGACGCCCGCTAAGACGCGACACCGACCGTGGCGACCTGCCCCGGCTTGCCGTTCCTGCTCCGGGGGCCCGGCCGCCACGCCGCCGTTCCGGGCCGAGAATAACTTGTCGCGAGGGGCGATCCGTGAACCGGGACCGTTTGGCCGCGCACCTGCGTACCAATCGTTACGGGGACTTCACCCTGACGGATGCGATCCGGCCGGGGCCGGGCTTGCCGGTGCGGCCGCGGTCCGGCTACCGCATCGGGGTGTTCCGCGACCGCGTCGCCCGGGTCCGCCTGCCGATGCTTTCGGCGGCGGTGTCGGCCGAGACCGTCTTCGCGACTTTCCTGGAGTTGCTCGGGCCGCTCGGCGACGTCGTTCACGTCGTCCTGGAGAGTAGCCACGACGCCCGTGCCGACCGGCACACCGACCTGCGGCGGGACTACATCGACACCCCGGTGCTGGCGAGTGCGCTGTGCGAGTTCGAGGAGCTGTTGACGAACGACGGCTGTACGGGGGTGGCGGTGCTGGCGGCCGGCCGACCGGTCGAGGTACAGTTCGACGAGCACAAGTTGCTCCACGTCTATGCCCGCGAGTTGAAGCCGTTCCGCCGCATCCTCCGGGCCGCGGGGGTCTACCGGCGACGGGTGCTGCCCCTCATCTCCGAAGCCGAGCACCTGCACCACACCAGCGACGCCTACGCCGAGCAGTTCCGCCGCCTGGCGGTGCGGCTGGGGGTGGGCGACTCCGACCGGGTCTTCAGTTCCGACCGGTGGTGAGCCGCTGACCGTCCCGCGATCAACCGTCCTGCGATCAACTCGCTTCGGTCCGGCCGGCACGGGAGTGCTTCACTTCTGCTCGATGCGGTAGAGGGCCTTTTCGCTGCGCAGCAGTAGGGCGTTGCCGTCGACCGCGAGGCTGGCCAACGTCCGTTCGCCGATCCGGTTGGTGGCGACCGGGTCGTAGGTCGCCCCGGGCTTAAGGACGGTGGCGACGCCGTCCTCGTCGAGGAGGTAGATGAGTCCGCCGGCGTACAGCGGGGAGGCGGAGTAGGCACGACCGATCCGCTCGCTCCAGCGGCTGACCCCGGTCCTGGCGTCGATGCAGGAGACCTGCCCGTCGTCGGCCGCGAGGTACAGGTCGCCGCCCACCACCAGCGGGGAGGCGTTGCGGGGTACCCCCCGTTTGAGGGTCCAGGCGACGTGCGTGTCGGTCACGTCGCCCTTGCCGTCGGGCTTCACGGCATAGAGCACGGGGGTGTCGTAGCCGGTGCTGAAGTAGACCAGGCCGCCGGAGTAGACCGGCCGCGGCACGACCGAGTAGCCCATGTAGGTGACCCGCCAGATCTCCTCGCCGGTCTTGGGGTCGAGGGACATGACGACGTTGCTGCCGGGGGCGATGAGCTGCTCGCGGCCGTCGGCGGTGATCAGCAGCGGGGTGCAGAAGGAGAACGACTTCGGGGCGGCGACGTTGCGGGGCGTCTTCCAGGCGAGCTTGCCGGTCCTGCGGTCGAGGGCGACGACGGCTTGCAGGTCGAGGCCGTCGATGCAGAACACCAGGTGATCGTCGGCCAGGACGGGAGAACCGCCGTTGCCGTGGACCGGCCGGTACTTCAGTTCCTGGGTGGCCCACACTTTCGAGCCGTCGCGGGCGTCGAGGCAGGCCGTTCCCATGTGCCCGAAGTGGACGAAGAGCCGGTCGCCGTCCACCACCGGGGTCGGGCTGGCGTGGCTGTTCTTGGGGTGGATGCTCGGGGCCGTCCTGCCGTCCTGGCGGAACACCTCGACGTCCCAGACGACCCGGCCGGACTTCGCCTCCAGGCACAGGGCGCGGAGCGACTGGTCGGCGCTGCCCGGGACGGGGACGGCGGTCGTCAGATAGACCTTGCCGGCCGCCACCACCGGCGACGACCACCCCTTGCCGGGGATCTCCGTCCGCCACGCCACGTTCCGCCGCCCGTCCCAGACGGTCGGCAGACGGGCGGAGTCGGCGTGGCCGTCCTGCGTCGGACCCCGGAATTGCGGCCAGTCTCGGGCCTGGAGGTGGGGAACGGGGGCCGGGGTGAGCAGCGACACGAGGAGACAGGCCGACAGCAAGCGGTACATGGGTGACATGGGTGACGGCTCCGGGCGGGGGCGGAACACGGTGGTTCCGGCCAGCAAAATCGGGAGGGTAAGAACCACTCTATCGCCACAGGTCCGCCCAGTCCGGCGGAAAAACCGGCGCGTGCGGAAAAACGGCCCGGCACGAAAGTGCGGAGCGTCGGCGGTCGTCTGTGGGCAGTCGCCAGAGGGCCTAAGCCGCGGGCGGGGCGAACCGCCGCAGGAACTTCACGCCGTTGGCCACGTCGGTGAGCTTGTCTGACCCCTGTTGCCGCTCGACGACGACGAACCCGGTGAATTCCAGTACCTGCAGCGTGGCGGTGAAGGCCATCCAGTCGACGTCGCCGGCCCCGACCGGCACCTCCTCCAGTCCCCGGCTCAGGCTGGCCCGTCGGGCGTCGCGGGCGTGGACGTGGTCGAGCCAGTCCTTCAAGGGGGCCAGGTTCGCGACCGGGTCGTGGCCGTGGACCAGGAAGTTGGCTGGGTCGTAGGTCACCTTCAGACTGCCGGTGTCGAAGCCGGCCAGGTAGTGCCGCACGGTGTCGGCGGGGTCGAACCCCAGTTCCAGGGCGAGCACGGTGCCGATGCGGTCGCCGTAGGCGGCGAGGTCGGTCAGGGTCTCGCGGAGCGTGCGGGCACGGGGGGAGTTGTCGTCGGCGGCGGGCAGCGGCGGGCAGGGCACGACGACGCGGCGGCCGCCCAGGTCGAACGCCAACTGCATCACCTTGCGGAGGTGTTCGATGCGTGGCTGCAGGTGCTCGCTGGAGTCCAGCCCGCGGCGGAGCGGGACGGCCAGGGCGGCGAGTTCCTGGTTGTGCGAACGGAGCAGGTTGCGTATCTCGCGGCGGCCGGTTTCCCCCAGGGCGTCGGGGGCAAGGTCGCCGACGGCATCGACTTGCACGGCCTCGGAGGACATGCCGGCGGCATGGGCCAGTGCCGCCCGGAAGGGGACCCCCAGGGATTCGACCACGACACCGATACGCAGCGGCCTCATGTCAGCGTCAGCAGTCGGGACAGGAGGGAGCAAGCCTTGGGCACCGTGGGCCTAGTCGGCCCGCGAGCGGCCCGCGCCTGCAGTCGGCCGTGCCTGTCAGTCAGCCCGCGAGCGGCACTCCCGCAGCAGCGCCCGGAACCGTGGGTCCGTCCGGAGCGAGTCCAGGTCACGGTCTTGTTCCAGGAACTGGAAGTCCCGGTAGCCGAGTTCGATCGCCTTGCGGAGGGACCCGAGGGCCAGGTCGTGCTGGCGCAGCAGGGCGTACCGACATGCCAGATTATAGTGGGCGGTCGGGTCGGTCGGCCGCAGGGCGACGAGTTGGCGGTCGAGGGCCAGTCCGTCCAGGATGCGGCCCTTGGTGGTGAGGTTGGCGGCCTGCACCTCCAGGGCCTCGGCGTAGGTCGGTCGGGCCGCGAGCAGCCTGCCGAAGAAGTCGATCTCGAAGTCGAGTTGGCTGCGGGTCGCCAGGAATTCGAGCACCGATCCGGGTGGGAAGCTGTTCTCGGACGGGGCCGGGCTGGGGCGCTTACTGGGGTGGGGCACGACAGTTCCCCCTGGGAGATGCGGGTGAGCGGAGAGAGGACTTCCGTCCACCGCTGCGACGATTATACCCCCCGTGGCAGGGGGGGCAAACCGAGCGGGGCACGGGCGGGGCCGGGGCCGCCGGCGGTGCCACGCGGTCGTGCGGTTGTAGCGGCTGTAGCGACGGGATTCTGGCCGAACCGATGTGCTTGCTCGGCAGAAGACGGTCGCCGGCGAGCCTGACGGCGGGTGTCGCGGTCGGGGGGGCGGCGAGGGGTGGACAGTCACGGCGATCTCTTGCCGAACAGGGACCAGCCGCCGGTCTCGGCCTCGCGGAACAGGACGCTCTCCCGCTGGAACTGCCGCACCGCCGCCCACAGGGCCAGGGACACGCAGAGGAACAGAGAGGCGGCCACCGCGGGCAGGTGCTGCCAGGGGAAGGCATCGGTGCGAACGGCCAGGAGCCGCTGTTGCAGCAGTAGGGCGTTGGCGACCGGCACCCAACTGGTGAAGTGGTCGAGTTCCATCCCCGGACTCAGGCTCCAGTAGGCCAGGGGCAAGAGCACCAGGAACATCGGCACCATGTAGTAGTTGCCCTCCTTGGTGCTGCGGGCGAACACGCCGAGGGACAGGGAGCAGGCGGCGATGAGCATGGAGAGCGGCAGGGCGGCCAGGACGCAGGCCGCCAGCCCGCCGACCGACAGCAGGGAGTAGCCGGCGAAGGACGGCAGCACGAGCGGGGCGATCGTCACCACCAGGACCATGAGGATCACGTTCCAGACGGCGGTGCCGAAGCCCATGGCCATGACCGCCAGGAATTTGCCGGCCACGATCTCGGTCCGCTCCGCCGGGCTGATGAGGAGCGTCTCCATGGTGCCCCGCTCCTTCTCGCCGGCCGTCATGTCGATCGCCGGGTAGATCGAGCCGGTGAGCATCCACATCACCAGCAGGAACGGGACGACCTTGACGAACACGTCGCGGAGCTCGTCGAGGGTCTTGCGGGCGGGCGGCTTGTCCGATTGAGGGTCCTTCAACTCGATCGGCGAGTCGTAATCGGTCGGCAGGCCGTCCCGGGCGAAGCGGGCCGCCTTCAGCTCCTCCGACCAGCTCTTCAGGACGCCGACGAGTCGCCGGACCGCCAGCTTGGAGTTCTCCTCACCCTCGCGGCCGAGGACCCGCAGGACCGGTCGCTCGCGGCGGTCGAGCTTGGGGCCGACCTGCGGGTCGATGACCAGCACGGCGTCGGCCTCCCGCCGGTCGAGGAGGTCTTCGTCGGCCACGGCCACGAACGCCACCTGCAGGTTACCCCCGTCCGGGTCGGACGCCAGGTAGCGGTCGGGGAAGCGGCCCCCGACCAGCAGCGGCGGATAGCGGCAGGCGAGTTGCCGGGCCAAGGCCGCGGGCACCCCGGCCGCCGCCGCCGGGGCCGACGGCACCTCCGGCTCCCCTGTCGGCAAATGCTCCGCCCCCGCCACCGCCACGACCAGGTTCTTCTCCTTGATCGCCGCCACGAACAGCAGCCCGATCCCCACGAACAGCGGGTACATCAGAACGGGCAGGCCGATGATGAGGAACATCGTTCGGCGGTCGCGGACCTGGTCACGCAGTTCACGACCGGCGATCAGACGGACGACCGACCAGCGCGGCATGCCGGCTCCTTGAGCTAGGACACCCACCCCGGGGCGAGACCTGCGAATGAGTGTAGGGCGGGAAGCGGTCCCGACCCAGATGTCCCGGCCCGAGTGTTCCCGACCGCGTGTTCTTCCCCCGCGCGTTCTGACGCGGCACGGCGCGGTTCGGCACGGCGCGGTTCGGCACGGCGCGGTTCGGCACGGCGCGGTTTGGCTCGGCGTGACACGGCGCGGCTGTGCCGGTCGGCATGTCGTCGCCCGTGTCCTGGCGCGGCTGTGTCGGTTCGCCTGTCCCGGGCCGGTTGAGGCGGCCGCAGCGGTTCGGTTTGCTCCACGCGGCCGGCCGCACGCCGGGTCCTTCCTCCAACGAAGGGCCAGGCTCGGCCGTCGGGGGGACGTGAGGGGCCGGCCCTTGAAGGCCCCGCCGCCCACTGGTAGCCTGGAAGTCTCAGAAATCTCGTGGCAGCGAGCCTGGAGCGCCAACCGACCGGCTCTGGCGGTAGCCCCGGGTCGGTCCGGCAGAAGGGTTCGCGGGGCCTGAACCCGACGAGCGTCCGAGCCGTTCCAGCTCCCACGAACGTCAGGACGACACGGGGTCGTCGCGGCCGTTCGGCCGTCGCGGATGCTCGGCCGTCGCGGCCGTTCGGCCGTCGCGGCCAGCCGGTTGTTGCGGTCACACGCCGAGCCGTACCCACACCGAGGCACCTCATGCGTGGAGCGTCTGTTCTGGTGGCGGCCGCTGTGTCGGTCGTCGGGTTGGCAGGCTCGGGGGCACCCCCCTCGGCCCCGCAGTCACCGGGAGAAGGCCGGCCGCCCGCGGACAAGGACGCCGCCGGTCCGCCCGCCGTCAAGAAGGCCGACGCCAAGGTCAGCCGCCTGATCGGGGAACTCGGGGCCGACGACTACCGGGTCCGTGAACGGGCCGGTCGCGACCTGACCGCCCTGGGCGAGAAGGCCCTGCCGGAGATGCGGCGGGCCTGGGCCGACTCCGACAGCCCGGAGGTCCGGCAACGGCTAGCGGTACTCATCCGCAAGATCGACCGGGAACGGCTGACGGCCCCCACCCGGGTCACGCTGTCCGTGAAGGACCGCACCGCCAAACAGATCTTCGCCGAGATCGCCCGGCAGACCGGGTACAAGATCGACTACAGTGGTGGCGGGCCGGGGGACGACGCCCGCCACAGCTTCGAGTTCGTGGACACCCCCTTCTGGGTCGCCGTGGATCGCGTCGCCACCGCCGCCGGCTGCGTCGCCGGGACCGACTCCGATGACGCGACGGTTCACATCAGCCATCAGGACAACTTCGACCCCTACGTCGCTTACGCCGGGCCGTTCCGCTTCGTGGCCCTGAGGATCGAATCCTCTCATGGCGTGCAACTCTCCGGCATCCCGCGGCGCGGCGGGTCCGGCCACCAGAGCGACAGCCAACTGTTCTTCAACTTCCTGATCCAGTCCGAGCCGAAGAACCCGATGCTCGGCGTAACCCATGTCGAGGTCCTCGCCGCCCGCGATGACACCGGGGGCTCACTCCCCCCTCTTCGGCACGAAGCCGGCCGTCACCTCTACGAGACACGCGGCGGGCTGACCTACGTCACTCCAACTTCTCTGCTACTGAGGGCCCCGGGCAATCGCTCCGCCACGACCCTCCAGTCTCTCCGGGTCAAGGTTGGAGTCATCCTCCAGTCCGGGAGGGTGCCCGAGATCGTCATCCCCGACCCGTTGGCCAAGAAGGGGCAGAAGTACGTCGGCCGCACCTTCGAGGTCGATTTCGCCGGCCTCAATCCCAACCCGAACAATAAGCGTGGCTATCTGTTGGAGGCGACCTTCCGCCAACTCGCGTTCAGCGACCCGAATCGACCGGATTACGACTGGGTGGACAGCTTCGCGCAGAAGGTGGAAGTCCAGGATGAGGCCGGTAATTGCTATCAGAACTACGGCCTGGACAACGTGACTCTGGACGGGAACGCGGCCCAGGTCACTATCCGCTTCAACAACACCGACCGCCGCACCGGCAGGCCCCTCAAGCTCGGCCGGCCGGTCAAGCTGGTGGTCTACGAGTGGCTCTCGGTCATACACGAAGTGACGTTCGAGTTCAAGGACATCCCGTTGCCGTGAGCCGGACCGGCAAGCGTGGCTCCTCGCCGGCCCGGCCGGTACGGCTACTCCCTAGCCCCGGTCACGGCCGTTCGCCGTTGCAAGGCGGCCAACGCCACCCGCATCGAGGCGAAGGCGATCTCCGCCTCGGGCACCTCGCCCGGCAAGCGCCACTCCACCCCGAGGACCGCGTCGAGCGGCCGGGCCGCCGCCGGGTTCACCGCCACTGCCGTGAAGTACAGATCGACCACGGGATAGGTCACGCCGCGGAAGGGGTAATCGTTCGGGAACGACACCAGGAAGTTGAGGCGGTCGATCTCCAGCCCCACTTCCTCGCGCACCTCCCGCCGCAGGCCGTCCTCGGCCGATTCCCCGAAGTCGATGAAGCCGCCCGGCACGCCGAGCTTCCCGGCGCTCGGCTCCTTCTCGCGGCGGATGAACAGGACGCGGCCCGCCGCATCGGACACCAGGGCGGCGACGGCGACCGCCGGGTTGAAGTAATAGACCAGGTCGCACGCCGGGCAGCGCAGCGGCGAGAGGCCGGCGTTCTCCTCCGGTCGCGGGACCCCACAGCGGGGGCAGAAGCGGAACAGTTCTACGGGTCGCATCGGGTCGGCCCTCGCTCGGGAACGCTCCGGGGTGACGCTCGGGTGTGACGGTCGGGTGTGACGGTCGGGTGTGACGGTCGGGTGTCACGGTCGGCTCTCGGGGGCGGTCCGGGGGCGGTTTGGGGGCAGTTCGGGGGTGGTTCGGGATAATGGTCAGAGGCACAGTCTGACGGAACGCTCAGATGTAGAGGTAACCTTCACGCGGGTAGCGGTCGTGTTGGGCGATGGCGGTGTGGTCGGCGGCCCGCATGCCGCGAAGCGCCCCCACGGCCGCCAGCACCGCGTCCAGGGCGTCGCCCCCGGGGTCCCGCATGATCGTTCGCCGCTGCCGCTCGTCGATCCGTACCAGCCCGGTCAGCCCGTCGAGGATGGCACGTCGGGTCTGCCGCCGCTTCGCGGTCAGGGGTCCGCCGGCCGGTTGCTTGTAGTTCTGGTGCGGCAGGCCGAGGGCCTTCAGGACCGACCCGGGGCACGTCTCCACAACGACCCGCTCGGCTTCCGCCAGCCGGTCGTACTGGAACGGTAGCACCGCCGTGCCCGCCGCCTCGCTCAAGGGCTTCGCCACGTCCCGCATGCCGTGGAACATCTGGTAGACGATGCGGTAGTGGTAGCTGTCGAAGGTCGTCCGGGCCGCGGTGTCGGTGCGGCGGCGCAGGTGCATCCGCTCCCCGATCCGCCGCGCCCGCCGCACGCACTCCCGGCCACACGCCGCCGCGTCGTCCCACTCCGTCAAGAAAGCCAACTGGTCAGCCCAGGTAGCTCCGGGCGGGAACAGCTCGACCGGCAGACCGAGCGGGGCGTCGATGCCCCACAGGGCGTTCGTGCTGCCGACTACCATGCCGACGAGGAAGGCCAGGCAGGCGGCCCGCTCGGCCGTGCCACAGAGCGCTTCGAGCCGGTGCAGTTCCGTCACCTCCAGCAGGGGCGGCTCCTCGCGGGGTCGGCACCGGGCCACCCACAAGTTCCGCCCGGCCGCCCGCGCCCCCGAGAAATCGACCCCGTAGACCGACCTGAACGCAGGAAGTTCCATTCGTGTTCATACGAGTTAATTCTTGACACCCCCGCCCGGCCGCACCACTTCCGGCTCCCCTTACACCCGGGTCGAGCGGGGAACCGCCTGCCCTACCGGATTACGGAGGCCAACCCTGCCCGGGTCGAGCGGGGAGACGGGGAACCCACCGCTTACCGATATCGCGTCCGCCGCTCCCCGGACTCGTCGCGAATCATGTTCTCGTCCCAACAAAACAATAACCCCGCCGCTTACCGACATCGCGTCCGCCGCTCCCCGGGGACCGCGAAACCCGGTCGCTGCCGGTCGGTGTCGTCGCGGGCTGCTAACGGTCGGTACCGTCGGCAGCGGTTAGTCCCTCGCATCACGTCTCAAATCCCCGTCCCGGCGCGAAACCCGCGGACCGGCGCAAGTCGTCGTTACCACGCCGTTACGTCCGGGACACGGCTTCGCTCGTTTCTCTTGTGAAGACCGTGGGGAAATACACGGATCGCGGCCCTCCGGTGTGCCGCGTGTCCTAGACTAGAGGATGACGAGTCGTGCCGAGCCGAACGACAGAACTCCTGGTCGATCCGTCGGTTACCCCCGCCGCGACGGCCGTCACTGGCATCCCGCCCGAGGCCCCCTACCGTCACGGGTTCCCGGCCATGCACCAGCCCCCACCCCCCTGCGATCGGGCGTCGCGCTCGCCCGGCGTCGTCGCCTTCCTCGCCGCCCTCCGTCGCTCGCAACTCCTGTCGGACTCCCAGTGGTCTCGCGTCGAGGCGGCCGTCCCGCCTTCCGCTAACACCCCCGTCCTCGCCGCCCGCGCCCTCGTCTCCGCCGGACTGCTCACCAAATTCCAGGCCGAGCGCCTGCTCGCCGGTCGGACCGACGGCTTCCTGCTGGGGTCGTATGTCATCCTCGAGCAGATCGGTTGCGGCCTGATCGGTCGGGTCTACAAGGCCCGGCACCGGACGATGAACCGGGTGGTCGCGGTGAAGGTGATCTCGGCCGACCTGACGCGGACGGCGGCCGCACGGCAGGCCCTTCAGAAGGAAGCCCGGGCCGCCGCCCAGTTGAACCATCCCAACGTCGTGACCACCTTCGACGCCAACGAACTGGCCGAACGCTTCTACGTCGTCCGCGAGTTCGTCGACGGGCCGAACCTCGACACCCTCGTCCGGGAGCGGGGCCGGCTGCCGGTTTCCGAGGCCTGTGAACTGGTCCGACAGGCGGCCGAGGGGCTCGATCACGCCCACGCCCAGGGAACGGTCCACGGCGACATCCGCCCGGCCAACCTGCTCGTCGGCCGGCCCTCGAAGAGCGTGCCCGGGACGCTGCTCAAGCTCGCCGACTTCGGCTTCGCCCGCTTCCGCCCGCCGATCGTCCCGCCGACCCCCTCGACCCCCCTGGAACTGGTCCACTTCGCCGCCCCCGAGCAGGTCACCCATCCCACCGTCCTCGACCCCCGCACCGACCTGTACAGCCTCGGGGCGGTCCTGTACTTCCTGCTCGCCGGGCGGCCGCCGCTTCCGGGACCGACCGCCGAGGAGTCGCTCCGCCGCCTCCTGTGGGAAGTCCCCCCGCCCCTGGACGCCGTCCGGCCGGACGTGCCGCCGTCCTTGGCCCAACTGGTTCAGCAACTCCTGGCCAAGGACCCCGCCCAACGCCCGTCCTCGGCCGCCGAGGTCGCCCGCCGGCTCGACGCCGTCCTCGTCGCCCACGGTGAGGCCGTCTCGTTCGACCTGCCGGCCTTGGCCCCCGGTCCGTATTCCTTCGTCGCCGGGCAGCTCAGCGGTTCCCACGCCGCCGCCACCGGCGAAACCCTGCCCAACGGCGTCATCGCTTACCCCGGGGGAACTTACACCACCGCCCCCACGGCGGAGTCCTCGGCCTGGTCGGACCTGACCGCTGCCACCGCCGACGAACCCGCTCCGCTTGCTCCCCTCATCGAGAGGCGGAGCCGCGGCCGGTCGAGCGAGACTGTCCCCCTGTGGCTCTCGGCCGCGGTGGCCGGCGGCATCCTGCTTCTGTCCCTGGCCGCCATCGGCGTGCTGTTCCGGCTGTTCGGCCGGTAGTATCGCCGCGGTGGTGCCTCGCTGGTCACGTCCGCACTTCACCGGCCACGTCCGCACTCCGGCGGTCAGGTCCGGGCTTCGTCGGTCACGTCCGCACTCCGGCGGTCAGGTCCGCACCACGGCGGCCAGGTCCGCACTCCGGCGGTCGCTTCAGTAGTCGGTCTTGCGGAACTCGTAGGCGGCCAGGGCCAGAACGGCGGCGGCGAACGCCAGCGAAGCGAAGATGGAGGCCAGCGGGTGGAAGGCGTCCTTGTCGCGGACCGCGGCGAACTCGGGGACCGGGGCGGAGAAGTCGGCCGCCCGCATCGCCTCGAAGAAGATGCCGCTCAAGTCCAGGGGCTTGGGTAGCACCCAGTAGCCGACCTCGACCAGCACCGTGGAGGTGGCCGTGACCCCGGCCACGTCGAAGCCGACCAGGTGGTGCCGGGTGATGTTCATCGCCCAGCACAGCACCCAGAAGAGGATCGTTCCGAAGACGGCGACCACGGTACTGCGGGAGGCCACGGCCAGGAGGGCACTGAAGGCGTAGAAGACGGCGAAGTTGACGACCAGAAGCGGCACGGCCAGCCAGTAGACGGCGTCCCACACGCCGGTGGCCAGCCCGGTCGCGGTCCAGGTGCCGGCGACGAACAGCACGGCGTGCAGGGCGACGAAGAGGACGACCCCCAGGTACTTGCCGGCCAGCAGGGTCCAGCGTGGGGTCGGCTTGGCCAGCAGGACGGTGACCGACTGCGGTTCCAAAAAGCTCGGCAGGAAGCCGGCCGTCCACACCAAGGCGAGCAGGACACCGACCGTATCGGCCAGGATGCCGGCCAGCCACACCTGCAGGAAGCGGACCGCGTCGTCCCGGAACTTGGGCACGGGGGTCTCGAACAGTCCGAAGCCCAGCCGCATGCGACCGCCGCCCTTGGGAATACCGCTCTGCTCGGCCTCGGGGGACGATTCGGTCACGGGGAGGCGGTCGGGGATCTCGGCCGGGTGCCGCCGGCGTTCCCCGGGAATGTCCACGGACGTGCCCAGGCAGAACACGCTGCAGAGGGCGGTCAGCCCGAACATGACCCAGAACAGCTTCGACGCCAGCGACTGACGGAACGTGTCCCACACCATCCACCGCACGGTCCGGATCGCGGTCGGCAGGTCGGTCACGCCGGGGTCTCCTTCTCGTACAGGGGGCGGAGTGCGGCCTCCAGGGAGCGACGTCGCCCCGACGGGTCGTGCGGGTCGCGGACCAACTCGGCGAGCGGGCCGCAGTAGATGAGCCGGCCGCCGCTCAGGACGGCCAGGCGGTCGCAGAGTTCCTCGACTTCCGGCAGCACGTGCGAGACGAGCAGCACGGTCTTCGTCGCGGCCTGGAACTCGCGGACGACTTGCCGGAGCAGGAGTCGGCCGGACAGGTCGAGCCCCTCGGTCGGTTCGTCGAGGATGAGCAGGTCGGGATCGTTGAGCAGGGCCTGGGCCAGGCCGAGCCGTTGCACCATGCCCTTGCTGAAGCGGGCGATCGGTTCGCGGCGGCGGTCGGCCAGACCGACGCGGTTGAGCAGGTGGTCGACGCGGGCGGGCAGGGCGTCGCCGCGGACCCCGGACAGGCCGCCATAAAAGCTGAGAAGTTCCTCGGCCGAGAGGTAGCGTGGGAAGGCGTGGTTCTCGTGCATGTAGCCGATCCGGGCCAGGGTGCGGCGGTCCGAGAGGGGCCCGCCCAGCCGCAGGATCCGGCCGGCCGTCGGCTCGGCCAACGACAGCAGCAGCTTCACCAGGGTCGTCTTGCCGGCCCGGTTGGGACCGAGCAGCCCGAAGACTCCCCCGGCCGGCACGGTGAAGGTGACGCCCCGCAGGGCCGTGACGCCGGCACCGCGGCCGAGCAGACCGGTGGCGTAGACCTTCTCGACCCCCTCGAACACCGCGGCGGCAGTCACCGGCGTCCCTCCGGCCTCCGAAACGGGACGGCTACTCCACGGTCACGAATTCGTTGCTGTTGAACAGTACGCGGCAGAGGGCCTTCAGGCCATGGTCGTTCACCAGCCGCACCGCCTGTTTGGTCTCCTCCGGGGTCGGGTCGCGGCCGTAGGCCAGTTGCCAGGCGCGGGCGACCTGCTTGTCGACCCCCTGGGCTTCCCGGGCGACCCGGTCGGCGAAGGCCGCGGCGACCCGCAGGGCGAAGCCGTTGTTCCACAGGCTCAGGGCTTGCAACGGGGTGGTGGTGACGGCCCGGCGGGGGGCGGCGGCGGCCGGGTCGGGGCAGTCGAAGGCGTCGAGCAGCCCCTGGTTGGCTCCCCGGGGCACGAACCGGTACACACTGCGGCGGTGGAACTCCGGGCCGACCGGGTCGAACGGGTCGTAGAACGCCGTCCCGTTGAAGTTGGACTCCCGGTAGTCGCTGAAGCCCTTGCCGCCGACCTCGCGGTTCAGCAGGCCGGAGACGGCCAGCATGGCGTCGCGAACCGCTTCCCCTTCCAAGCGGTGGGGCTTGAACCGCCACAGCAGGCGGTTATCGGCGTCGGCCGCCAGCGCCTCCTTCCGCGGGGCCGAGCCTTGCTGGTACGTGGCACTGGTGACGATCAGGCGGTGCAGCGACTTCAGGCTGTACTTGCGGTCCAGCAACTCGGCCGCCAGCCAGTCGAGCAGCTCCGGGTGGCTGGGTCGGCCGCCGTTGAACCCGAAGTCGCTCGGGGTGTCGACGATGCCGGTGCCGAAGTGGTAGTGCCAGAGGCGATTGACGACCACCCGGGCGAAGAGCGGGTTGGCCGGGTCGGTGACCCACTCGGCGAGTTTGCGGCGGCGGTCGGCGTCGGGGGCGTCCGGGGCCAGGCCGAAGTCGGCCTTCGGACCGGGTATCGCGGCCAGGCCGCCGGGGGCGACGACGGCCGCCGGCTGGGTCACGTCGCCGCGAACCAATAACCGCGTCACCCCCGGCGGTTGGGGGACATTAGCATAGGCCTTGCGGCTGACGGCCTCGGCCCGCAGCCGTTCCAAGCGGGCCGCCGTCTCGTCGCGTTCCTTGCGCAGGGCCGCCCGTCGGGTCCGCTGCTGCGGGGTCAGCTTCTGCTCCAGTTCCGCCTCGCTGACCAGGCCCGGGCCCGCCGCGAACGAGGCCGCCACCTGCTCCGCTGACAGCGCGGTGTCATAGAGCCGGGCGAAGGTCACGGTCCCGGCCAGCATCCGGTTGCCGCCGACCGGCTCGTGGCGACAGCCGAAGACGACCACGGCCTTGCCCGCCGCGAAGACGACCGGACCCTTCGAGGAGTAGCCCCGGCCGTAAGGCTTGCCGTCACGGTAGCCGGTGATCGTGCCGTCGGCGGAGTAGACGACGGCGATGTGGACCTCGCGGTTGGCCGCCTCCGTTTCTTCCGGACCGTCGAACCCCTGCGTGCGGCGGAAGGAATCGCTACCGGCCATCCAGCGGCCCGGCTCCCGCTCCCCGAAGACGATGGCGTCGAACTCCTGGCCGTCCGGCGTCTGCACGGACATGACCCCGCCGCCCCGCTGGGTCAGCGTGTCGAGCCTCACCCAGGCCTCCAGGGTCTTGGCCCGCAGCTCGAAGGGCAACGGCGGTGTCCGCAGCAGGCCGGTCTTGCCGTCGAAGCTCGCCCCCGCGGCGGAGAGTCTCACGCCGCCGGCCGGCTTCGCGTGCAGCTTACCGACCCGGTCCTCCCCGCCGGTGCGGAAGTCCCAGGCGGCGACAGGGGCCGGGGCCAGCGCCAGGGCCAGGGCCGAACCCGGAGCGGCCGGAGGCGTCGGACCCGTGGTCGGTGTCGGACCCGCGGTCGGTGTCGGACCCGTGGTCGAAGCCGTGCCGGTCCGGCCGAGACCCTTCTCGCGCAGCAGGGCGGCGCGGGCGGTGTCCTCGAGGGCCACGAGTTCTCGTCCGAGCCGGTCGAGCTGTTCCTTCAGGCGGGCGATCTCGGCTTCGGTCTCCGGGGCGGGCAAGGGGCGTTCCCCGTGGCCGGTCCCGGCGAGGGCCGAGGCCAGACGGTAGTAGTCGGTCTGCGAGATGGGGTCGAACTTGTGGTCGTGGCAACGGCCGCAGTTGGTGGTCAGCCCCAGGAAGGTCTGGCCGACACTGCCGACGAGGTCCTCGAGTTCGTCCTGTCGGGCGATGGCCCGCATCAGGTCGTTGCCGAGGACCGTATTGTGGACGGAGGCGACGAGGAAGCCGGTGGCCCGCACGGCGTCGGGGTCGTTGGGCCGCAACACGTCGCCGGCCAGTTGCAGGCGGGCGAATTCGTCGTAGGGCAGGTCGGCGTTCAGGGCGCGGATGAGCCAGTCGCGGTAGTGCCAGGCGTTGGGCCGGGCGGTGTTCCGCTCGAAGCCGTCGGTTTCGCCGTAGCGGACCACGTCGAGCCAGTGGCGGGCCCACCGCTCGCCGTAGTGCGGGCTGGCGAGCAGCTTCTCGACCAGCCTCTCGTAGGCGTCCGGTGCCGGGTCGCTCTCGAAGGCGGCGACCTCCTCGGGAGAGGGGGGCAGTCCGATGAGGTCGAAGTAGAGACGGCGGATGAGGGTCCGCCGGTCGGCCGGGGGTGACAGTGACAAGCCCTTGTCACGCAGCTTCGCCTGCACGAAGGCGTCGATCGGGTGTCGGACCCCCGCGACCGCCGGGACCGCCGGGCGTCGCACGGGCCGCAGGGACCACCAGTCGTACCCCGCCCGGGTCGCCGTGGTGACCCGGAACGGGTCGATCGGGTCGGTCCCCCACTTGGCCCCGCCGTCGACCCAGGCCTTGAGGAGCTGGACCTCCTCGGGCGGCAGCGGCTTTTTCGGCGGCATCTCCCCGTCCACGACCCGTCGCAGCAGGTCGGCCGCCGTCACGTTGGCCTTGCGGGTCATGTCCAGGTCGCCTTTCGGCTTGGGGCCGGAATGGCAATCCAAGCAGCGGGACACCAGCAGCGGGGCGATCTGCGTGTCGAAGTCCGGGGGAGGGGCGGCGGTCGCCGCCGGCGCAAGCACCAGCGCCAGGAGTAGCGGTAGGGGGGAGGAAAGGGAGGAGAGGAGCGGGAAGCGGGGCATGGTGGGCCTCGTTCAGGCGGGCAAATCGGTCGCTACTATTCTCCACATTCCCCGGGGCGGTTCAACCGTGGAACCGGTCGCGATCGAATTGCTCGATCCAACCAGTTGCCAGTTGCTCGTGCCGCCGGCTCGTGCCGTGTGGCCCGCCTCGTGCTGTGTGGCTCGACTCGTGCCGCCGACTCGTGCCGTGTTCACGTGGGCCGGGCGGGCCGGGCGGGAACGGTACTGGCCCCCGGCCGGTAGCGGTGGGGTCGGTTCGACAATGCCGGTCTGGGAATGCCGGTCGTGTCGGCTCGTCCGGTCGTGCGGTCGTGTGGCCCCCGTTGGGCCGGGATTCCGCTTCATGCTCTCCACATAATTCAGCCGACGCACTACAATTAGCACAGTTTTCCCACCCTGATCGACTTCTCCGAACGGTGTTTTCATGAGAACCTGCCGCTTGCTTGGTGTGGCACTCACGTTCGCGGTCTTCAGCCTGACGACGCCGGGCCGCAGCCAGGAACCGCCGCCCAAGGGTAAGGAGCCGCCGACCAAGACCGCCCCGCCCCTGCCGAGCAAGGGGCCGGCCAAGGCGGGGGAGTTGAAGAAGTACGACGACGTCATCACCAAGGAGTTCGTGACGCAGCCGGGGGTGTTCGCCGTTCACCGGCACGACGAGAAGGTGTACTTCGAGGTCCCGCAGGACAAGCTGGGTCGGCTGTTCCTGTGGTACGCCGAGGTGGCCAAGGGTCCGGGCGGCAGCAGTTGGGGCGGGGCCTCGCTGGGCCATTCGGTGATCAAGTTCGAGCGGCGGGGGAACAAGATTTATGTGTGGAAGGTGGGGTTCGCCAAGCGGTCGGACGGGAAGGCGGTGCAGGCCGCCGTCGAGGCCGCGGCCACCGACTCGATCATCGCCGTCTACAACGTGGAGTGCGAAGGGAAGGACCGCTCGGCGGTCATCAACGTCTCCGACGCCCTGATCAACGGCTACCCGGACCTGCCGCTGTCGCGGGCGTCGGGGGCCGGCGGCGGGGCGACCGACCCGACGCGGTCGTTCATCAACGAGGTGCGGGCCTTCCCGACGAACATCGAGGCCCGCTCGACGGTCACCTTCCGGGCCGGGGGCGTCGGAGCCGGCCCGACCCCGACCGGGTCGCCGGCCAGCCCCGGCAGTGCCCGCAGCGTGACGGCCGTCGTCCACCAGAGCCTCATCATCCTGCCGGAAACCCCGATGATGGGCCGCCTGTTCGACCCCCGGGTCGGCTACTTCACCGAGGAGTTCACCGATTACGCCCACCCGAAGCAGTGGGCCGTCACCCGGGAATACATCAACCGCTACCGCCTGGAGAAGAAGGACCCCGCCGCCGCCGTCAGCGAGGTGGTCACGCCGATCACGTTCTACCTGTCCAAGGAAATCCCCGAGAAGTGGCGCAGCTACCTGAAGAAGGGGGTGGAGGACTGGCAGCCCGCCTTCGAGAAGGCCGGCTTCAAGAACGCCATCATCTGCAAGGACGCCCCGGCCCGAAGCGAGGACCCGAACTGGGACCCCGAGGACGCCCGCTACAACGTGATCCGCTGGGTCGCCGAGCCGGTCGCCAATGCCATGGGGCCGCACGTCCACGACCCGCGTTCGGGCGAGATCATCTCGGCCCACATCATCTTCTGGCACGACGTGGTGAAGCTGGCCCAGATGTGGTACTTCGTGCAGTGCTCGGCCGTCGACCCCCGGGCCCGCAAGCTGCCCCTGCCCGACGACCTGATCGGCGAGTTGCTCCGCTACATCTGTGCCCACGAGGTCGGCCACACCCTGGGGCTGCGGCACAACCACCGCGCCAGCCAGGCCTACTCCATCAGCCAGCTCCGCGACCCCAAGTTCGCCGCCGAGTACGGCAGCGTCGGCTCGATCATGTCCTACGGACGCTTCAACTACGTCGCCCAGCCGGAAGACAAGATCGCCCCCAAGGACCTGATCCCCAAGCTCGCCCCCTATGACTTCTTCGCCATCGAGTGGGGCTATAAGCCGATCCCGGGGGCGAAGACCCCCGAAGACGAGAAGAAGACCCTCGACGAGTGGGCCGCCCGACAGATCGATAACCCCTTCCTCCGCTTCGGCGGCGAGGACGGGCCGAGTACCGTCGACCCCACCGTGCTGACGGAGAACATCGGCAACGACCCGGTGCAGGCCACCGCCTGCGGCCTGAAGAACCTCGACCGCGTCATGGACTACCTGCTGG
>Ga0308417_1000325_pt1 | contig 35623 bp, 31 predicted proteins | sample HotsprSampleOS65_FD_203528 | JGI IMG/M metagenome (GOLD analysis project Ga0308417, IMG submission 203528) | Hot spring phototrophic mat microbial communities from Octopus Spring, Yellowstone National Park, Wyoming, United States - 20090730_OS65 ...
AGGATGAGCAAGATCGCCGGGGGGCCGACCCCCATGCGGGCCAGTTCGATCTCGCGGGGGTCGAGCGGCGGCGCGAGGCCGGAGCGGTCGGCGGGGTCAGGGGACATTACATTCAGAGCCTCTCGGGGAAGCGGGAACAGCTACCGGGCGTGATGGCCTGCGTAACGGGAGGTCAGCAGTCAGCAGCGGGTGTCAACTCCGGGGGCGGCGGCGGTCGGCCGGTAACGTCGACGGTCGGCCGGTAACGTCAGTCAGTCAGTAGGTAATCAGGCTGAAGCAGTCGCGGCCGGCGAGTTGCTCCCGACCCTTGAGGGCCGTCAGCTCCAGCAGGAAGGCGCAGCCGGCGACGGTGCCACCGGCCTGTTCGATGAGTTTGCAGGCAGCGGCCATGGTGCCCCCGGTCGCCAGCACGTCATCGACGAGCAAGACGCGTGAGCCGGCCGGGATCGCGTCGGTATGAACCTGGAGTTCGGCCGCGCCGTATTCCAGGTCGTACCGCAGGCTGTGCGTGGCACAGGGGAGCTTACCCGGCTTGCGGAGGGGGATGAGGGGCTTCCGGAGTTGCAGGGCCATGGGAGCGGCGAAGAGGAAGCCGCGGGCCTCGGCGGCGGCGATGGCGTCGACCGGCCGGGCCGCGTAATGTGCCGACAGGGCCGAGACCGCACAGGCGAACGCCGACGGGTCGCACAACAACGGCGTGATGTCCTTGAACAGCACCCCGGCCCGGGGGAAGTCGGGCACGTCACGAATGTACGATTTCAAGTCCATGGTCTGGCTCCCGGTGCGGGGTTGTCTTAGCGTACCACGGGGAAACGGGAAGTGACCCCCCGGCCGTCCCAAACCCCGCTCTCGGAAACTCGCGCATGCACCTGACGATCCGCCGGGCCACCCCGGCCGACTTACCCGTACTCGTCGCCTTCAACCTGGCCCTGGCCCTGGAAACCGAGCGGAAGCGGTTGAACCCCGAGGTACTCACGGCCGGCGTGCGGGCCGTTCTCGACGACCCGTCCCGTGGCTTCTACACGGTCGCCCAGGACCCGTCCGGACAAGTCGTCGGTCAGTTGCTGGTGACCTACGAATGGAGCGACTGGCGGAACGGCTGGTTCTGGTGGATCCAGAGCGTCTACGTCCGCGAGGATGTCCGCCGCCGTGGGGTGTTCCGCGCCTTATATGAACAGACCCGCCGCCAGGCCGCCGCCGACCCCTCCGTGATCGGCCTGCGGTTGTATGTCGAGGCCGACAATGCCCGTGCCCGGGCCACCTATGCCGCCCTCGGCATGACCCTCACCACCTACGGACTGATGGAAGAATACCCGCTGCCGGGGCGACCGAACGACGTGGCCTGACCAACCGTCGACACCGCTACGACCACTGACACGCCTCCCGGCAGCCGACTCGGCCAGTGCGAAGCCGACACACGCCCGGCAGCCGACAGGCTCACGGCACCCGGCGGCGACTGCGCAGCCAGGCGTAGCCGAGCGAGGCCAGCAGCAGTCCGCCCACACCCAGCGCCAACCCGAGCGTCCTGTCGAGCCTCTGGCCGGCGAAAGTCTCGGTCGCGGGGCCGGGCGCGCCGACCACCTCGAACTCCACGCTGTCGCGATGGCCGACGGCCTCCACCACGGCGACGTACCGTCCCGGGCCGGGCCGGGGCAGCCGGCACACCCCCCGCTCGTCGGTCTTCCCCTCGGCCACGAGCCGGCCGTCGGGGGTGGTCACCGTCGCGCGGGCGGCCTCGGCCGGCGTGTCGTCGTCGAAGCCGGCCTCCATCACCAACTCCCCCGGCGAATCGGGCGGCAGCTTCACGACCAGCCGCAGGTCATGGGCGAGGGCCTCGGCCGGGCTGAGACCCGCGACGAACCCGGCGAGGGCGGCTAAAACGAGTAATCGGCCTGGCGGCATGGCGGTCGCCTCGTCCGAGTGACGAATTCCTTGATCATGCTACCGACCTCGCCGCACGGAGGCGACATGCCGATCTGGGAAGCAATCCTGCTGGGCATCGTGCAGGGGCTGACGGAATTCCTCCCGATCAGCAGCACGGCCCACCTGATCGTCCTCCGGCAACTCCTCGGCCACGCCCACGTTGAGGACGCCTTCACGGTGGTGATCCAACTCGGCACGCTCGGGGCCGTGGTCGCTTACTTCCGGCCCGACATCGTCCGCATCGGGAACGGCCTGCGGGCCGACCTCCGCTGCCGCAGCCTGGCCAGCACCCCGGACTCGCGGCTCGGCTGGCTCGTCGTGCTCGGCAGCGTGCCGGCCGTCGTCGTGGGGGCCACCCTCAAAGGTTGGCTCAAACGGTCGTTCTTCAATGTCCCGTCCGTCGCGGTCGTGTCGATCATCTTCGCCCTGCTGATGTTGGCCGCGGAATGGTGGACCCGCCGGCGGGCGGCACGGGGCCGGCCCCCCAAGGGCGTGACCGAGATCGGCTGGAAGGAATCGCTCTGGATCGGCTTGTGGCAGGCCTTCGCCCTGATGCCGGGCGGCTCTCGCTCGGGCACGACGATCACCGGCGGGCTGTTCGCCGGGCTTTCCCGCCCGGTCGCCGCCCACTTCTCGTTCCTACTTTCGCTGCCGGTGATGCTCGGGGCCGGGCTAAAGGAACTGTACGACGAGTACCGCAAGCTCCGGTCACCGGTCGTGGGAGAGCCGCCGAGCCTGTTCGCCTCGGGTGAGCAGGTCGCCGCCCTCCTGGTCGGTACGCTCGTCTCGGCCGTGGTGGGCTACCTGGCCATCGCCTTCCTCATCCGCTTCCTGCGGCGGTACTCCACGGTCGCCTTCGTGGCCTATCGCCTGCTGCTCGGGGGAACGATACTCGTGCTGCTCGCGACCCAGATCATTACATGACGTGAGGTCGAGCCGGCCGACCTGCACCCCGTGGACTGGTCAGGAATGTAGACGCCGGCCGACCTGCACCCCGTGGACGGTGCGACAGTGGTCGCCTGGTAGAGAGACCGTCCGGCAGAGAGACCGTGCGGTCGTTTGGCCGCCAGACAGCCCTCGTCCCCGCCAGGCAGCTCCCGTCGCCGCTTGACAGAACGTTATCGCAACCCTAGCCTTAGCCGCGCTTGGCGTAAATAAACGGACTGCGGCGGCGAACTCCGCGTTAGCTGAGCCGGGTTCGGCTCACACTCTCACTCACCCCTAGCCCCGAGCGAAGCCACATGTCGAGCGCACCGACCCCAACGACCCCGACGACCTCGTCGCCCCCGAGCGCTACCGCGCCCAAACGGGAGATCACCCTGATCAGCCACTCGATGCTGTTCTACTGGTGGCCGATCTGGGTATTCGGCTACATATTCGCGGCCATCACCTATTTCGAGAACACGCGGCTGGCCCACGTCCCGCCCGACAGCAAGGTCATGGTCGATACCGCCAGGTCGGACGAGAAGACGACGGCCTATACCCTGGTCGTCAAGAACCCGCCGACCCGGGCCCTCGATAGTGCCGTGCGGGCGACCGAAACCCCCGGCGGGGGTGACTCGTTCAAGACCCGCGTTTCGGAGAAGACCTGGCTGGGGCCGGTGTTCTGTGCCGTGCTCCTGCTCACCATCATCATCACCAACGTACCGCTGCGTGGCCTCTGGTCGTTCCTGGTGATCCTCCTGTTGTGCGTGCTGGCCCTGCTCATCACGCTCGTCGGCGGCTGGGACGACCTGCTCAGCGCCCTCGGTCACCTGCACGTCTACATCAACATGGCCGGCTACCTGTTCATCGCCACGGCGGTGCTGGTCCTGTGGTTCGTCTCGGTCTTCATCTTCGACCGACGGACTTACATGGTGGTGACCCCCGGTACGATCCGGGTCTGCGAGCACATCGGGGCGTCGATCCGCAACTTCGACACGATGGGCATGTCGTTCGAGAAGCAACGCGACGACCTGTTCCGGCACTGGCTGTTGGGCTTCTTCTCGGGGGACCTGATCGTCCGGACGGCCGGGGCCGAGCGGGAGACGATCCGCCTGCCGAACGTGCTGTGGATCAGTTGGCGGCTCGAAGAAGTGCAGGCCCTGCTCCGCGAGAAGGCGACCGTCTCGACCTGAGAGCCGGTGACCTGAGAGTTGGCAAGAGGTGAAGTCGGGCGGCGGCCGGTCGGGCGGCCGCCAGCCGGCCGCGTCGCCCGTCCTGCCGAAGTGACCTTGCCGACGAGTCCGGGGACGCTTGGACCGGACCTTCACGCTGAGCCTGACTGTCGGGCCGGACCTTTACGCTGAGCCTGCCTGACGAGAGCCGGTCGGACGATGCCCGGTCGGGTCGTCCGCTTCCCCCTGGTCACGTCTGGGCCTCAGCCGTCGCCGCGATCCGGCCCGGCCGGCTCAGTCCTTCATCTCCTTCTTGACCAGGTTGAGGTAGTAGGTGGCCTTGCCTTCCTTCTCCTGCATCTTGCGGGCGAGGAGGGCCTCGGCCTCTTCCTTGCGGTTGTACGGGAACTCCTCGACGACCTTGCTGGCGTTGTCGAAGACCACCCAGACCGCCTGTCGCCGCACTTCTTTGGGAACACGAGCCCGTTTGGAGGCCGACTTCTCCCCGGCCGCCGCCTTCTTGGACTTCTTCTTCTTGACCTTCTTCTCGTCCTCGTCGTCGATATCGTCATCGTCTTCGGTGACCAGGTCGGCCTCGGCGTCGATCTCTTCGACTTCCTCGTCGATGTCGTCCGGTTCCGTCTCCTCCTCGTCGCTCTGCTGCTTTTCCCGCTCCTCCCGTTCGCGGGCCTCGGCCGCCTCGGCCTCGCGTCGCTTGTCGAGCCGGCTCGGCCCTCGGCCGCCACGTCCCTTCGCCATGACGCAACCCTCCCTCCAACGGAATCCGGTGATCTCGTAGCTGTTAAGCTACTTTGACCGGAACAGCCCGACAAGCCGGGGGGCCGACCCGCGATCCGGCTCGCGGCCGACCGGGAGTACGACTTGGTGGTACACGTCGGCGTTGGTCCGGGGTATGCTGAGAGTGCCCCCCTACTGACTTCCTGCCGAGGCTGTTCCCATGTTCCCCCTTTCTCGTCGTGAATTCCTGGCCCTGCCCACGAGCGGACTGGTCACCGCGGCGTGGTCGTACCTGCTGCTGCGAGACGGCACGCTTCGGGCGGCGGAGGCGAGAATCCCCGCGAAGGCCAAGCGGGCGGTGCAGATCACGCTGGTCGGCGGGATGAGCCACATCGACTCCTTCGACTACAAGCCGGAGTTGATCAAGTCCCACGGGCAGTCGCTGCGGACGACCAGCAAGCCGGACGTCTTCTTCAACCAGGTCGGCCTGCTGCGAAAGCCGGACTGGGAGTTCCGGCCGCGGGGGCGGAGCGGGCTTTGGATTTCCGACCTGTTCCCGCACATCGCCGCCGTGGCCGACGAACTCACCGTGATCCGCTCGATGACGTCCGACAGTGCGAACCACACGCCGGCCCTGTTCGTGCTGAATTCCGGGTTCCAGTTCAACGGCTACCCCTCGCTCGGGTCGTGGCTGAGTTACGGCCTGGGCAGCATGGCCGACGACCTGCCGGCGTTCGTGGTCCTGCCGGACGGCCGGGGCGACCCGAACGGTGCGGCCGCGAACTGGTCGAGCGGCTTCCTGCCGGCCCAGCACCAGGGCGTGGTATTCCGGGGCGGCGACCGCCCGGTCCGCGACCTGTTCCCCGAGCGGCCGGTGCCGCCCGCCGAGGAGAAGGATTCGCGGGCGTTTCTCGATTCGCTCAACCGCATGCACCTGGACCGCCACGGCGTGGAGGCCGACCTCGCCGCCCGCATCAAGAGCTACGAACTGGCCGCCCGCATGCAGTTGGCGGTGCCGGCCGTGGCCGACCTCTCCCGAGAAACGGCCCGGACCCTGGCCCTCTACGGACTGGACGACCCGACCACGAGGGACTGCGGCCGACGCTGCCTGCTCGCCCGGCGGTTGCTGGAAAAGGGGGTGCGGTTCGTGCAGATCTATAGCGGCGGTCCGATCGCCGGCGCGCCGCGGACCAGTTGGGACGCCCACGAGAACGTCTTCGAGAACCACGGGGCCGAGGCCGCCCGCATCGACCGCCCGGTGGCGGCCCTGGTGACAGACCTGAAGCAGCGGGGCCTGCTCGACGACACGCTGGTGATCTTCACCACCGAGTTCGGCCGCACGCCGTTCACGCAGAGCGGCAACAACGTGATCGGGGCCGGCCGCGACCACAACAAGTACGCCTTCTCGTGTTGGCTGGCCGGGGCCGGACTGAAGCCGGGCTTCTCCTACGGGGCGAGCGACGAGATCGGCTGGAAGGTGGCCGAAAATCCCGTCCCCTGGTACGACTTCCACGCCACCGTTCTGCACCTGCTCGGCCTCGACCACGAGAAACTGACGTTCTACCACAACGGCATCCAACGGCGTCTGACCAACGTCCACGGGGAGGTGATCCGGGGCATCCTGGCCTGAACCGCCAGACCGACCCCGGGCCGAGGCCGGCGGCGGGAGCGGCGGCCCCGTCACGGGCCGGTCACGCGCCCCCACAGACGCCGCACCAGTTGCCACACTCGGCGGCGAGGACCAACCGGTCGTCGGGGCAAGCGGTCACTCGCGCCCCCACAGACGCCGCACCAGGACGACCGCTCCCGTCCGTCCAGCTATCCACCTGCGTCACGTGGTCACTCGCCCCACAGACGCCGCACCAGTGCGACGGGGTCGCTGTAGTCGGGAATGATCAGGTCGGCCCCGGCGGCGAGGAGTCGGGCCCGCTTGTCCGGGTTGACGACCCCCGGCCGGTTGCCGTGCGGCGAGCTGGCCACGCCGACCGCCACGCCGCCCACCTTCTTGACCTCGGTCGTCTCCACCACGCCGTCGCCGAAGCCGAGCAACTCCTCGCCGCGGATCCCCAGTTCGCGGAGGATGCGGTCGATGACGGCGGCCTTGGAGAAGGCGGGGTCGTTGTCCGTCGGGGCGTTGATGCCGGTGGGGAAGAAGCCGGCCACCCCGAGCAACTCGGCCTCCCGCTCGACATGGGCCCGGTCGGTGCCGCTGGCGACGAACAGGGGTACGCCGCGGTCCCGTAGTTCGGCCAGCAGGCCGTGCGCGCCGGGCACGACCCACGCCTCGGCCGAGGCCGCCCCGCTCTCGAGTGCCGCCCAGCGGTCGCGGACGACGGCCGTCAGACGGTCGAGGTAATCTCGCAGGTAGTCCCAGGGGTCGTCCGGCCGGCCGCCCCGCCCGCGGACCTCCTCGGCGAACGCCTCCATCTGCCGGATCGTCGGGGCACCGTTGAGGGCCATCACGAGCCGTTCGAGACCGGCCCGTTCGTCGGCCTCGGAAGCTCGCATCAGCCCCATGCCACGTAACCGTTCCGCCATCATGCCGACCATCACATCGGCCCAACCCTCCCGGATGAGCGACAGGGTGCCGTCGAAATCGAACAGGACGGCCCGGAACACTCGGCGACTGCTGTCCGGGTTAAGGAACTCGATCGTCATGCGGTAGCCGCTCGGGGAAAGCCGTCATGTGCCGACCGCTCGGGGAACCGGGGGCCGGCCCGGCCCCCGGCAGCGGGTTCGGGTTGCCCGCCTCGCGCCGGCCCGATATCTACCCGATCTTACCCCGGAAGCGACCGGGGCCGAGTCGTCGGGGGCGGAAAATGCGTCGGGTTTCGGGGCGGTGGGTCGATGTCGTCGGCTTGCTGGCGCTGGGGCTGGCGTCCTCGGCCTGGTGCCTGACCGCCTCGCCGCGGCTCGGGGCCGTCTTCGACGAGCCGTTCTACGTCAAGGCCGGCCTGACCAAGTGGCGGACCGGCAGCAACAAGATGCTCATGCGGTCCGGGGTGATGACCCTGCCGACCGACGTGCAAACCCTGCCGGTGTACCTCTGGGAGCGGTCCCGGGGGGTGAGCTTCGACCCGGTCGCCGACCTGCACGCCGTGCTGCCACTGGCCCGGGGCATGAACCTCGTCTTCTGGTGGCTGTTGCTCGTGTACGCCCTGCGGCTGGGCCGGACGTTCGGCGGGGCGTGGGGCGGGCGGCTGGCGGTCGCCCTGACGGCCTGCGATCCGAACCTGCTCGGCCACGCCACCCTGGCCACCACCGACATCGCCTGCGTCGCCACCCTGCTCGTGCTGGTCTACCACTTCTGGCACGGGCGGGGCTGCGGCTGGGGCCGGCGGGTCCTGGTGCCGGGGCTGTGCTACGGGCTGGCGATCCAGGCGAAAGCCTCGGGCCTGGTCTTCGGCCTGCAAGCGATGGCCGTCCTGGGGCTTTGGCACCTCGGGACGTCCGGGGCGCTCTCTTCCCCCGCCGGGACCTCCGCCCGGGCCAGACTCGCCCACCTCTGGCACGCGACCTACGGCCTGCGGCGCGACCTGGCCGTCATCGGGCTGATCGGCTTGACGGCCGTGTTCGTCTACACCGGCAGCGACTGGACGACGGAGGCGAGCTTCGTCCGCTGGGCGGAACGGCTCCCCGAAGGCGGTCTGAAGTCGGTCCTGGTCCCGGTCAGCGAGAACCTGCGGATCTTCACCAACGCCGGCGAGGGGCTGTTGTACCAGATCCAGCACAACGTCCGCGGGCACGGCACGTTTCTGCTCGGGCAGTGGTATCCGAAGGCGACGTGGGAATACTTCCCCGTGGCCCTGAGCATGAAGCTGCCGATTCCCGTCCTGGCCCTGCTGGCGGCCGTGCTTTTGACCGGACCGAGGCACCTGCTCACGCCGCCGGCCGCCGTCGCCCTGCTGCTGCTGCTGCTGAGTCCGACTTACCGGGTGCAGATCGGCGTGCGGTTCGTGTTCGGCCTGATGGTGCTGGGGTACGTCGCCCTGGGAGCGGCCGTGGCCCGGGGTTGGGCGTCGCCCGGCGGCCGCGGTGTGCCCCGCCGGTTCGTGGCCGGTGTGGTCGTCACCCTCGGGGCGATCTCGGTCGGGGTCTGGCCTCACGGCCTGAGCTTCTTCAACCGCCTCTGGGGCGGGCCGGAGAGGGGGCCACGGCTGCTCCACGACTCGAACTGCGACTGGGGCCAGGGGCTGCCCGAACTGCGGGACTGGTTGCTCGCCCACGGGCTGCCGACGATCGCCGTCTGGTACTACGGCAACGACCCGGCGGTGAACCAGCCGCCCTTCTTCCGGGCCTTCCTCAGCCACCTGCCGCACGACGGCAGCCCCGAGGGCATCGCCCGGCTCTGTGGCGGGAACCGGCTGCTGGCGGTCTCCGTCGGCTGCCTGTACGGCCACGACACGGTGACCGAGTCACACCGCCGGGCGCTGGAATGGGTCCGCTCGCAACGACCGCTCGCCCGGACGACTTTCTTCCAGGTCTACCGCCTGCCGTGACGCAGCCCCCCGCCGTTGCCGTTTCCCCTGTCACCCTCCTCACACCTTAAAGACGTCGCGGACGTTGTCGCGGAGCAGTCGGGTGCCCAGGGCGACCGCGGCCTGTTCCGTCAACACCCCGGGCCGCACGTACTCGTCGGCCAGCACCCTCGCCAGGATGCGGCGGTACATGCGGTACTTCGGCAGCACGAACTCCAGCTTGTAGGCGTCGGAGTAGTAGCCGAGGAGCTTCGTCCGGGGCACGGCCGTGAGCCGCTCCGTCAGGTCCTTGCGGATGTACGGCGGGGTGTTCGAGTACCACCAGTGGCCGAACGGCCGCACATTCGGGAAGATCCAGGCATACGCGACCAGTTCCTGGTTCTGGGCACTCGTGAGGACCGAGACGGGGAAGGTGACCTCGGGGAAGGCGTTGAACAACTCCTTGTACTGCGACAGGCTCGTCCGCTGGTCGAAGAGGTCTTGGCCCTGGTAGACGCCGGCCGTGTAGACCCGGCGGTTCACGCCGATCATCAGGTCGAAGGGGAGTTTGAAGTCGCGGCAGAACTCGGCGATCATCCAGAACACGCCGGGGGCCAGGTCCTGGAAGTCGTGGAATTGCATCTGCTCGTAGATGTGTTCGTCGTCGAACGGGGCGGGGTGGAAGTTCGGCGGCAGCGAGATGGCGGCGGCCTTCGCCCCCCGGGTCGTGAAGTGCAAGAACACCCGGGCCAAGGCCCGGCGCAGCGTGGCCGCGTCGCGGACATGAACCCCCGTCGCCGCCTCCAGCCGCCGCCGCGTCTCGGGCTTGTCGAGGTGGAAGACGAGCGTGTCGGTCCGCAGGCACGGCACATACACGTTCGTATCGAACCCGGCGAGCGGGTCGTCGAACTCGTTGGTCAGAAAGACCTTCTCCAGCCTCGTCTTCTCGCGGACTTGCCGCTCCCAGTCCGCCGCCCCGAAGGTCGCCAGGGCGGCGTCATAGAGCCGGTCGGCGTCGGCCGCGGTCAGACGATCCGCGCCATGGCCGAGGAACGTGCGGGCGATGTCGAGGAACCAGCCGTACTGGGCCGTGTTGTCAAAGCGGTCCATGTACCGCACGACCTCGCGGACCCGCTCGCGGGGGTCGGCCTCCTTGGCGAGCAGGGCCTGCCCCATCCCGGCCGAGTGGGCGAGTTCCGTGTAGTAGTGGTAACCGAGAATGTCGTCGAGCGACCGCGCGACGGGACTCAGCGGGTCGATGTGCGAGTGCGGGTCGATCAGCGGCACGGCCTCGAGAGCGGCCGTCAGGTCGGCAACGAGCGAATCGGCGGCGACGAGCGAATCGGCGGCCATCGGGAGCCTCCCGCAACAGGGGTGAGCGGCGGGGTCGTGTCAAATTTACCGAGTTGATGTCTTACAACCGCCGGTAAGATTTACAAACCCGCGGCGGCGGCGGCCCCCGGTCGGGACCACCCCTTCGCCCGCCGGATTTTTTCAACCTGCTTTCAGGAGGAATGTTGCGTCGATGTGGCGGGGCCCGCAGCGGCGTCCCGTCGGCCTTGGCACGGGCGCTGCTTTAAAGAATATCGTCCGCGACCGCTCCCCCCAGGCGGCGCAGACCGGTGCCCGGTCACCCCGGCCAGCCTTCCCCCAAGGCGAGCCTCCCCCAGTGGACGAGCACCGTCGAATGAACGGCCTCAACCCCTTCCCCCGAGGGGCGGCCGCGGGAGAGACTTCCCCCCTCTCCCGGACCCTTCAGCCAACACGTCAATTCCCCTGTCTCTAACTTCCTTCCCCCTGCCGCCGCCTGACCCCCCAGGCGGCGGCTCGTCTTTTCTTGCCCGGTTGGTACGAGTGGTTGGTGATGTGTCAGGGCGAGCAGTACGGGGGACTAACGTGCCTCGCTCGGGGACGTATCTGGCGCGGCGAGCGGGGGGCGTAAGCCCCCGTGTGATTCTGGCGATTCACGCAGATGGCGCAGCGTGCGGGGGGCGCAAGCCCCCCGTGAGTCACACCGCTCGATACGATCCGGCGTTAGTCAAGAGTGACGGTCTCGCCGCCGTCGCGGGTGACGGTCGCCCAGAACGCCGCCGGGTTGACTCCGGTCGCGACGACGCGCACGGCACCATCGAAGCGGAGGGTGAGCATCCCGCCGCTGAACCCCGTCTGGGGCAAAGACGGGTCACAGTCCTCGGCCCGGGGGACGGCCTGGAACGTCGCACCCGGCCGCGACGGGCGAACGGCGTTGGCCCCGTCCGGCACCGGGACGACATCACCGTAGTAGGAGTCGGCGAAGGTCGCCCGGCGTTGCTCGTTCAGCCGCGACCAATCGGGCGGGCAGACCGAGTTGTAATGCAGCGAATACAGGAAGTTATAGAGGGCACCGGGGCCGCACCGGGCATAGTGTTCGGCCAGGGCGATGGTGTTCGAGCTGCCGTCGGGAAACCCCGTGCTCCAATCCGGCAGACCGAGGAAGCCGACCATGTTGACGGCGTAACTGCTGTCGCCGGGTTCGCGGTTCCACTTCACCGGAAGGGTCGTGACGGTGGGGTCGGCAGGCCCGAGATAGAGGGCCGATTTCTCATCCTCGCGGGCTTCCAGGAACGGGAGGATGGCCGACAGGGGCGGCTTGTCCCGGGAGTTCGGCTGCGAGACGGACACGAAGCCCGGCAGGTGCCCGCGGGTGTGGGCGAAGTGGTGCAGGCCGATGCCGATCTGCCGGAGTTGGTTTTTCCCTCGCAAGCGGACGGCCGCCTGTCGAGCCTTCTGGACAGCCGGCACCAGTAGCCCGATCAGGACCGCAACGATGGCGATGACGACGAGAACCTCGATCAGCGTGAACGCGGAGCGGTCGGGGAGTCGGTTCATGGGTGGCTCCGAATCCTGAAGAGGGGCCCGAATCCGGACGAGCAGCCGGGGGATCCGTGACGCGGTCGGGACGTGATCGTGACGTGGTCATGAACGTGATCGTAAGCGTGATCGTGAGTGTGCTCATCCGCACGCACGACGCGGCCCCCGACCGCGAAGACTCACTTGGTAGTCACGTATGCCTGGATGTACTTGAAGTCGTACAGGCCTTTGTTATGGAAGAGAGCTTCCGTGGTGATACGAATTTTCAGGTTGTTTTCAAACCCGGAGAACGATTTCGACACCGCCGGTCCGGGGTTCATGACGGAGTATTCGCCCAGGGTCTTGCCCGTCGCCGGGTTGGTCACACGGATGATGAGGTCGGTACACACCCAGCCGTTCGCGGCCGGCTTGACATCGATCGTCACATCGACGCCGCCGTTGGTGGGAGCCGGACTGCCTTTCGCCCACCAGATGACATTGACCGACCCGTCGGGTGCCCGTTGCGTCAAAGGCTCGGTCTGTGACAGCGAGTAACTGGCGAAGCTACCGAGAATGATGAACAGCCCGATAGGGCGAGCGAGGTGACGCATCCGTGCGCTCCTTGTGTTGGGTTGAAAACCCGGTTGTCCTCGACGCGAGATGATAATAAACATGACCGAACGATGTCAAGCGAGGAGTTGAGGCCGGTTCAAAAATGACCACAAAGTTCAGCCGGTGCAATGAACATCGACCGAATTCAGGTCCGGCGCGAAAATCATAATTATGACAATAAATTGTTAATTAGCTACTTTCGGCTTGCCTACCCTTCCATTGTGCTCCATACTCCCATGGCGTGGTGCCCGTAGCCAACCTCACCCACCACGCAAAATCGAACCCTACCGGTTCAACCCCCTAGCACGGGACGATTCACAGACCCGAGGTTTCGATGCGTCCGCCCGCATCGTCGTCGCGTGCCGCCCCCGGCCGCGCCATCCTGCGGATGCTCCTCAACCGCTGCGACGGTGCCGAGATTTCGGACCGCTTGCGGAGCGTGCTGGTGATCGAAACCACGCCCCGGGAGGAGATCGAAGCCCTGCTGTCCCGCCTGGTGGCCGAGCAGGTACTGGACCGTGTGTCGGCGCGTGCCGTCAGCCTGATCCTGGCCGGTCGGCTCGACCCGCAAGACCTCAAGCAACTACTGCCCCCGCGAAAGGTGCGGGCGCGCCGGCCCGAGGGTGACCCGGGGCAAGCCGAACCGACCGCGAACCTGCTTTCGGAGGGGACCCGGGTCGGCCCGTGTATCGTCGGCGAGCTGCTCTATTCGGGACCGAACGGGAACCTGTACCGGGCGAGGCACGCGGGGCTGGGCTGTCCGCTCGTCGTGAAGGTGGCCGCGCCGGGCCGGGCCTCGGAACAGCTCCGGAACGAGACGGCCGCACTGACCGCGATCACGCACCGTAACGTCGTCCGGCTCTGGGACGCGGGGACGGTCGGCTCGTTGCCGTACCTGGCCACCGAGTGCCTCGCCGCCAGTTGCCAGCAGCTACTCGGCCGCGAGAAGCGGCTGGCCCCCGAGCGGACCTTTCGCCTGGCTCGGGACTTCGCCCGCGGCCTGCGGGCGGCCCTGCGGGCCGGCTTCACCCACGGCGACGTGAAACCGGGCAACCTCCTCGTCGATTCCCACGACCAGGGCAAGGTGGCCGACTTCGGACTCGCCCGCCGCACCGGAGACGTGGCGTGTCGGCCGCTCGAACCGCTGGCCGGCACCTGGCAGTATGCCGCCCCGGAGCGCTTCGCCGGCTACGCCGACCACCGCGCCGACATCTACTCCCTGGCCCTGAGCCTCTACCACCTGCTCACGGGCGTGCCCCCCGTGGCCGGCCGGACCCACCGCGACTGCCTGAAGGCCCACCGCGAACTCGTGCTGGAGCCGCTGCACTGGATACTGCCCGGCGTCCCCCGCGAGGCCTCCGCCCTGCTGTTACGGATGGCTGCCCGCGACCCGGACCAGCGGCCGACCGACTACGACGAAGTGATCGACCGACTCGGCCAGGTCGTCACCCGTACCGTCGCCGTAGCCGGCAACGTTCCGGTCGCTTCACGCGAGGCGTCGGCCCGAGCGCAGCCCGACCACGGACAAACACAACCCGACCACGGACGAACACAACCCGACCACGGACAAGACCCAGGAGATGTCGAATGAAACCGGGTACGCAGAGGTTCCGGCTGACCCTCATACTCGTGGCCTTGGTGCCGGTCGTTCTGGCCGGCTTGGTGGCGCTGACCCCGCTCGCCCAGGACACCCTACTGGCCCTGATCGTCTCCGCCGCGGCCGGGGCGGTGTTCACGGCCGGCCTGGTCTATTTCCTGACCCGGCCACTCGTCAGCCTCACGCAAGTCTGTGACCGGGTGATTTCGGGCCAGGAGTTGGAGACTGACAACGGTCCGACCCGCCAGGACGAGCTGGGCCGCATCGACCAGGCGCTGCGGGAATACCAGGCCCGGCACCGAGCGGTCCGTGAGGCCTTCCAGCAGACCGCACGAGAACTTGCCGTCGGTTTGAGCCGACTCGGGGACGGGGCCGCGGTATCCCCTCCCACGGCGGGCGGGCCGTGTGCCGAGGCCGTCGCGGAAGTGTCCCAGTCGTTGCGGGAGGCGGCCAAGAAGATCAACGTCGTCCGGGCGAGGCTCGCCCAGGCCTCGAAACTCATCCACGAGATGCCGACGCCGCTGGTAACGACCGACGAGGCCGGCGTCATCCGCTACCTGAACGCGGCAGCCGAGCGGCTCCTCGGGCTGTCCTCGGCCTCGTGCCTCAAGAAGCCGTTCACCGGCCTGCTGACCGCCCCGGCGCAGACGACCGATCCGTTCGGTCGCCCGGTCCTGACGCCGACCGCGGCCGCGGCCTGGCTCAAGGAGCAGACACCCCGGGAAGCCGTCCTGGAATTCTCGCACCGCTCCAGCCCGATCCGGGCGGCAGCCGTGGCCTTCCGCTTGGGAAGCCCGGGCGCGCAGACCGTGAACATCACCTTGCGTGACCTGACCGGGGAGTACAAGTCCCTGGCCGCCGACCGCTCCCTGACCCGCCAGGAGTCGCTGCGGTCGGTGTGGGACGCGACCGCGCGGGCCGGCAGCGAGGCCCTGGAGGCGATCCTGGCCGCCAACCGCCTGGTGACGGCCGACGCCAAACAGTCCCCGGCCCGTGACGCCATGCTGCCGCGACTGGCCTTGGTCCGCCAGCACGCCGGCAGCCTCGAGGCCTACGTCCGCACCCTCCGCTGGCTGACCCGCTCCTTCTGGGGCGAACTCCCCCGACCGCTCCTGTCCGAGTTCCAGGCCGTCGAGCCGGCCCGGGCCGCCGTCGAACAACTCTCGCTCCGCTTCAAGGAGCGGAACGTCACCGTCATGATCAACGACCGGGGCGGCTGGCTGTGCGGCGACGACGAGTGGATCCGCTCGGCCCTCCTCGGGGTCCTGACCCACGCCGCCGAGTCGGTCCGCAACGCGACCGTCGGCTTGCACATCTCCCGGCTCAACCCGACCGATCAGAACACCGACGAACGGGTCCTCTTCGAGGTGATCGACGCCGGCCCGCCGCTGACCGACGCCCAGCGGCGCGACCTGGAACACCCCTTCGGCGGCTTAGAAGCCCCGCACTACCTCACGCCGACCGCCACCGGTTTCATCCCCGGCCTGGTCCTGGCCGACGAGTTGTGCCGCCAGATGGGGGGGACCCTGGAGTTCGGCAGCACGCCCGGCGGCGGGCTGACGGTGAAACTGGTCGTGCCGACACGCCTGCCCGGCTCGGTCGTCGTCGAACCCGCCCCCGAGGTCATCGACGCCGGCCCGATCGAAGAACTCGTCATGGGCTGGCGGCTCGGGGTCGCTTGAGCCGAGGAGATCACCGCCCCATGAAGACCGTGACCCTGACGCCGGTCGGTGGCGAGTTGGACCTGACGACCGGCTCGACACTCGTCAAGGGCCTGCTCGCCCGCGAGCTGAAGATCGCGATGGCCTGCGGCGGCAAGGGACTGTGCGCCAGTTGCCATGTCTACGTCCGGCAGGGGGCCGATTCGCTGACCCCCAAGACCGCGCGGGAGGAACGCACCCTGGCCCTGGTCGTCGGGGCCGACTGCGACAGTCGGCTCGCCTGCCAGGCCCGGGTCGAGGCCGACGGGGCCGTCATCGAGGTGCCGACCGGACTGTACGTCGAGAGCGTCGAGGAGTTCCAGAACCAGATCGGCGAGAAGGCCGCCTACGACTACCTGCACCCGATCACCGGCCGGCTGCTGATCCCCAAAGGCAAGATCATCACGCGAACGATCCTCAGCGAGTTCGCCGCCGCCGCCCAGGAACTCAAGGCGATCCGCGAGAACGCCCTGTGACCGACCGGCTGACCGACCGAGCGAGCCACTGATCGAAGCCCGGACCGATCCGCAGACCCGAGCACCCCGAGGATCCGACACCGATGTCAACCACCCAGGACTTCACCGCCCCGCTCGACCGTCCGTCCGAGCAGACCCTGCAACTGATCTGGCAGGAGAAGGGCGACACGCGGGCCGTCACCTTCCTCCGTCGTAACGGCGTCTCCGACGGGACGATCCACAAGCAGATCATGGTGCGGCCCGGGGTCCAGCCGTACCTGCACAACCATTACCACGACCGGGAGTTCTTCCGCCACGACCCGGACCGGGGCACGATCACCAACCCCTACGGTCAGCGTGTGATGCGGGTGAGTGAGGACTTCCTCGTCGCCATGCTGGGGTCGTTGGAGGACCAGGCCGGCCAGAACGGGGCCCGCGAGATCATGTACAAGTGCGGCTTCCAGTGGGGACTGCACGACATGAAGCGGTTCCTGCCGCGGATGCAGGCCGAGTTCGAGGCCGAACTCGACCGCATGCGGGTCGATTTCCTGATGGAGCAGTGGTGGTGGCCGCTGACCATCCAGGGCTGGGGCACCTGGCGGTACGACTTCCGGCAGCGGGACAAGGGCCTGCTGTACATCGAGCTGTACGAGTCGGCCGTGGCCCAGTCGATCGGCGACATCGGGGCGGTCGTCTGTTACTTCTACGCCGGCCTGTTCGCCGGGACCTTCAGCACCCTGGCCAAGCGGAGCCTCGGCTGCGTCGAGATGCAGTGTTACGCCACCGGGGAGGACCACTGCCGCTTCGTCGTCGCCGACTACGAGCGGGTGAACGCCGCCGCCTTCTGGCGGAGCGAGGGTGCGACCGCCCGCGACATCATGACCAAGCTCGCCCAGATGTGACCCGAATCACCCCGCAACGGAGCCCGTCAATGCCGGCCGAACCCAGCCTGCGCCTCAAAGGGAATTACTTCGGCGACCCCGAGTTTTTCCGCACCGACGTGACCAAGGGAGTAACGCGGACCCCCGCGGGCACGCGGATCTGCACCCTGCCCAGCGACTTCCTACTCGGCCTGCGAGACGCCATCGTCTACGAGTGCGGTCGCAGCTACCGGGCCGTCCTCAAGGCCGCCGGCCGACGCTGGGGCACCCAGTTCGTCAAGCGTCTGGACCGCGAACTGACGGCCTACTACCAGTCGCCGTTCAAGGAACTGCCCGCCGGCCTGGTCCGGGTCTGCCTGGCCGAAGCGTTCAACGCCCACGGCTACGGCCGCCTGACCACCGAGCCGCTCGACGGGGCCAGCGAGTTCACCGTCGCCGACCTGACCGACTCGGTCATGCCGGCCATCATCCGGGAGGCCGACCGGCCCGTCGACCTGCTCATGGCCGGCCTGCTGGCCGCGGTCTTCAGCCACCTCAGCGGCAAGACCCTCGACTGCGTCCAGACCGAGTGTCCGACGCTGGGGGCCGAACGCTGCCGCTTCCTGATCGGGCCGGCCACCCGACTGTCGGAGGTCGAGGAGTGGATCGACGCGGCACCGGCCATGCCCTCCCACGACGACATCGTCCGCCGCGTCCTGACCAGCCAGCCGGTCGAACCGCATGCCGGCTCGGGTGCCGAGACGCCGGCCACCGACCGTCAACTCCAACCCGGAGCCGTCCCATGATCAACACCTGGTTCACCGACATCATCCGCACGACCAACGAGCGGATCTTCTCCGACGCCGACCTGACCCGCATCACCGCCTACTACGCGACGGTGCCGGCCCGGCTGCGGCTCAGCGAGGAACTGGAACGCCTCGAGCCGACCCTGGTCAAGCCGTTCCTGGCCGAACTCTCCAAACGGTTCCCCGGTCGGGCGCTGTACAACCGCCGCTTCGCCCAGGACCTGATCGAGAGCCTGCGGTACATCAACCGGGCCGTGCTGGCCGACGACCTCCGCCTGCTCCGCCGCCGCTGGGTCGACCACCTGATCGAGGTCTTCGACGCGACCGGCCTCGACCCCCAGGCCGTCATCGACGCTTACGGCGTGCTGCGCGAACTGCTGGAACGGCAACTGCCTCGCAGCGCCTGGGAAGTCCTGGAACCGGCCTACACCGACATGCTCGACGCACTGAGCCGCGGCCCGGCCGTGCGAACCTGAACCCACGCGGAGTCGAACCATGCTTGCCCGGCTCGTGCTCTCCTACAAGACGCCCTATCCGACGGCCTCGGAGCGGGCCGAGATCGAGAACTACCTGGCCACCGTCAAGGCCCGCCGGACCGCCCTCGACGAGGTCCGCCGCGTCGCCGTGCGGGTGATCGACAACGTCATCGCCCGGATGCGGGTCGCCTACCCCCAGTTCGCCAAGTTCCACGCCTACGGTTACGAGAAGACCCATCGAGACTTGGGGCTCATCACCAGCCTGACGGCGAACGCCATGTTTCTCGGGGAGTATGAGACCCTCGATGAGATGTTCACGGAGTGGTTCCGAACGATCATGAAGTCGGTCCACATCTCCCCCCAATGTCTCAAGGACGTTTACACCGCTTGGATCGAGGAACTACAGGCGAACCTATCCGAGGATTCATTCGCCCTGCTGCGGCCCTTCGCCGAGCATATGCGGGATTACTTGATCCAAGTCCCGGTCCCGGCCAAGGACGAGACGGGCGAGCGCCGCCCCATGCCCCCCGCCAACGGAGTGCCGACATGGAAATCCTGAACGAGTTGCGTCAGGCCACCGGTGCGATCCACGGCCGGATCGAGGAACTGCCGATCTGTCGCGAGATGCTGGCCGGCACGGTCGATCGGGCCGCCTACGCCCGGCTGCTGGGCGACCTGTTCCACCTGCACCGGGCTTACGAGACCGCCCTGGCGGCTTGCCCGCCCGTGGCCGCCCTCTGGCCGCAGACCCCCAGCCGGGCCGCCGCCCTCGCCCGCGACCTGGCCGCCTTCGGGGTGGCTCCCCGGCCGACCCCGGGCCGGGTCGTCGAGTGGCAGGCCGACATCGAAGCTCTCGAGCACCCGGCCGCCTGGGCCGGGGTCGGCTACGTCGTCGAGGGGTCACGCCTGGGCTCGCGGGTCCTGGTGAGGTCACTGGCGACCGGCTTCGGGCTGAAGCCGGCCCTCGGGGTCGGGCTTGATTACCACCTCGACGCCGGCGACGACCCGAGCGGCAACTGGCGACGGGTCCTGGGGGCCTTGGCCGCCCTCGACCGCGACCCCCCGTCCCGTAGGGCGATCCTGACCGCCGCCGTCGCCACCTTCGAGGCCCTTTACGAGTTGCACGAGGCGGCCGCCGAAGTGCCGACCGTCTCGCTCGCTGCCGACTGATTCACCCCCGTCTCCCCACTCCGTAGGCCTGACTGACATGAAGAAGGTCACCATCGAGCCTGTGGGAGAATCGGCCCTGGTGAACACCGGGGCCAGGCTCCTTACGGCCCTGCTCGCCAAAGACTTGCGGGTCCTGATGTCCTGCGGGGGTAAGGGCATCTGCTCCACCTGTCATGTCCGCGTCTGTGCGGGGATGGAGCAACTGTCCCCGGTCGGGCCGAACGAGCGGCGGACGCTGGCGCTGGTGGCCGACGCCGGGCCGGACAGCCGGCTCGCCTGCCAGGCCATCGTCTACGGGGACGGCGTCGAGGTCCGCGTGCCCGAGGGGATGTACATCGAAAAGGCCGACGACCTCCTGTCCCTGTTGGGGACGCGTGCCCCGGAAAACATCCTTCACCCCATCACGGGGGTCATCCTCATCCCCAAGGGGAAGCTCATCACCCGCACGCTGCTCGAGCAGTCGCGACGGGTCGACCTCGACGTGAAGAAGATGCGCGAGGGGCACAACTTCAAGGAGGACACGAGTACCGGCGACACCGCCTCCCGGCCGGTGTTCACGGCCAGCGGGGTGGCCAATCGAGTAAGCCCGGGTAACACGACCCAGTTTTACACGCGGACGACGTTCGAGCCGCGCCACCCTCCCGTGTCGCCGCCTGCGAACCCACCGGCGGCACCGGCTTCCGCCCCGGCTTTCGCACCGGCCCCGGCTTCCGCCTCCGCCCCCGCCCCGGTCTCAGCCGTGCCCCCGACCTCAGCACCGGCCTTGAGTTCGGCACCGGCTTCGAGTTCGGCACCGGCCCCGGCACCGCCACCGGTCGCCAGGTCGTCGCCGCTTCCTCCCCCGTCGACCCCGACCCCCGCGCCGCCGGTCGGCGTGCCCCTGCCCCGGCCCGAGTTCAAACGCCCCCCGAGCGACCCGTCGATCGCCATCACCGCGGCGACCCGGATCGTTCCGTCGGAAGCGGCCCCCGCGGCACCGCACGTCCCGGCCGCTCCCCGCGGCCCCCTGAACATGCGGCCCCCGGAGATCCAGCCCGGCACCCAATTCGGCAAGTACTTACTCCTGGAGTGTGTCGGCAAGGGCGGCTCGGGCATCGTCTACCGGGCACTCCACACCACCTTAAAGACGCTGGTCGCGGTGAAATTCCTGCGGCCGGAACTCGGTTCTTCGGACGGAACGGCCCGCGAGCGGTTGGCCCGGGAGGCCCAACTCCTGGCCCAGCTATCCCACCCGAATGTCGTGCGGGTACTCGACTACGAAGACGACCCGGTTCGCCCGTATGTGGTCATGGAGTTCGTCGAGGGGTTGAGTGCCGCCGACCTGATCCGGCAGAGCGGTCGGTTGGCCTGGGACCGGGCCGTCGAGGTCACGATGGATGTGGCCCGGGGACTGGAAGCCGCCCGCAAGATCGGCATCATCCACCGGGACGTGAAGCCGGGCAACATCCTCGTCACGCGGTCCGGGGCGAGCAAACTGGTGGACCTCGGCCTGGCCACCGTGAGCCGGCCGGAACTCGCCGTCAACTCCCTGAGCCTGGGATCGTTATCCGTCGAGGGGACCGTGGGGTACATGTCACCGGAAGCCCTCACCGGCGGGCACGCCGACCACCGCTCCGACATCTATTCCCTGGGTGCCACCCTCTTCCACCTGATCGCCGGCCGGCTCCCGTTCACGGGCCGGTCACCGGCCGAGGTATGCATGCGGCACCTGCAACAACCTCCCCCGGTGCTGCACGAGATAATATCCGAGGTACCGCCGCGGCTCTCGGCCGTCATCCAGACGATGATGGCCAAGAACCCGGCCGAGCGCTACAAGGAGTACGCCGAACTGCTCCGCGACCTCGCCGCCCTCGGCCCCGTCGAGGTCAGCCGCACGCCCTGAAGACCGCACGCCCTGAGACGGCACGCCCTGAAGCCGGTTCTAGCCCCCCCCTCCCACCGGCAGCGACGTGGCGGTGCGTTCCCGCCATCAGCCCGGCCGACCCGCGACCGGTCCCGGCGAAGTTGCAAGCCCCTGAGGCACGGGACGCCGCGAGAATCAGAAGGTCTTTTGTGTTTCCGCGGCGACCCCCTTGACCGGGACGCACTCTTCGTATACTTTCCGCCCTCAACTCTTGCCGGCCGACCGGAAAGACTCCGACGAGAACCCACGGAAGGGGCGCTCCCCCGTCGCGGCGAGCCTTACCCCTGACGCAGCACCATGACCGATACCGGCCCCGCGATTGCGTCTCGGCTCTATCCGACGTTCCGTGCCGGAGCGGACGGCCTGGTCGTGGCCGCCCCCGCCAAGCTGAACCTGTTCCTGGAGGTCGTCGGCAAGCGACCGGACGGCTACCACGAGTTGGAGTCCTTGATGGTCGCGGTCGATTTGTTCGACACGCTGGAGTTCCGCCCGGCCGCGGGGTTGTCCCTCGTCTGCGAGCCGCCTGACCTTCCGACCGATCACGAGAACCTGGTCATGAAGGCCGCCTTGGCCCTCCGCTTTCGGGCCGGACGGCCGGACCTCGGGGCGGCGATCCGGCTCGACAAGCGCATCCCGACGCGGGCGGGTCTGGGCGGCGGGTCGTCGGACGCGGCGGTCACGTTGCTCGCCTTGAATGAGGTCTGGAAACTGGCGCAGACACGCGACGAGTTAGCGGCTATTGCGGCGTCCATCGGGTCGGACGTGGCCTTCTTCCTCTACCCGCCTTCGGCATGGTGTACGGGCCGGGGAGAGGTGGTAAGGCCGGAGCCGCTCGGTCGGCCGCTCGATTTCGTGGTCGTCTGCCCGGCGGAGGGGTTGGCGACGCCGCGGGTGTTCGCCCGCGTCCGGGCGCCGGAGCGACCCCGCCCGGGCGACGAGCTGCGAGCGGCGGTTCGGGCCGGCGACCCCGAGGCGGTCGGCCGGACGCTCTTCAACCGCCTGGAGGAACCGGCCCTGGAATTGGCCCCCGAGGTCCAACGGGTCCGCGACCGGCTCAGCGGCCTGGGTGTGTGTGGCGCACAGATGTCCGGGAGTGGCAGCGCCGTCTTCGCCGTCTGTCGCTCCCGCGCGGAGGCGGAGCGGGTGGCGCAGGCCTTCCGGGACTCGGCCCAACCCGACGATACCGAACCACGGCTGCTCGTGGTCCGCAGTCTTGCCCCTTGATACCGCTTAAGGAGAAGTGCGGTGGTCATCACGGAAGTCCGCATCAAACTCTGCGAGGCGAACAGCGAGCGGTTGCTCGCCTTCTGCTCGGTCACCTTCGACAACGCCTTCGTGGTCCGCGACCTGAAGATCATCGAGGGGACGAAGGGAATGTTCGTGGCGATGCCGAGCCGTAAACTCACCGACCGGTGTGTGAAGTGTTCCTGCAAGAACCACCTGCGGGCACGGTTCTGCAACTCCTGCGGGGCGCGTCTGGACGAGAACCGGGCCTTGCGGGACACCGACGGCCGGGCCAAGCTGCACGCCGACATCGCCCACCCGATCCACTCCGCCGCCCGCGAACAGATCCAGAACACCGTCATCCAGGCCTACTATGAGGAGCGGGAGCGGGCCAAGCAACCCGGCTACGTCTGCACCTACGACGACTACGACTACGACACCGACGACCTGCCGGTCAGCTACGGCTCGGTCGTCAGCGACCTGGGCCGCGGGGTGAAGCCGCACGGCGGACACACCGCCCCCAAGGGCACCCACTTCCGTACCGACGCCCCGGCCCGCAAGACACCGGTGCGAGGCGACGAGGATTTCGCCTCCGGCATCGACTGAATCGGACGGGAAACCGCTCGAGAACCGCACGGGGGACTCACGTCCCCCGCTCGCCAACCGCACGGGGGACTCACGTCCCCCGCTCGCCGGTCCGACGCCGACTCTCGTCCCCCGCTCGCCGGTCCGACGCCGACTCTCGTCCCCCGCTCGCCGGCACGCTCACTTCGCCGGAAGCGGGGCCGCGAAGACGTTCATGATCTCCAGCCCCTGCGTCGGCCGAATGACGACCGACGAGCCGCCCGGCTTCGCCGCGACCTGAAGCCGAAGCCGCTTCCAGGTGCCGGGCTTGTCGTTCGTCGCTTTCACCTCCATGCCGCCCACGGTCAGCACCAGTTCCCCCTCGGCCTTGGCCGGCACCTTCCAGTCGAGCAAGAGTTCGCCGCCGTTCGGCAGGATCGGCTCGCTGGTCAGCGGTTCCTGGCCCGCGGCCACGAGCTTCCCGCCCGTTACCTTCCAGGCGTCTTTGCCCGTCGTCCAGCCCTTCAGGTCCCGGGCGTTGAACAGGCTGACGTGGCCGGCCCACTCCTGGGCGACTTCCTCGGGCTTGGGGTTGGTGCTGGGAAGCTCCTTGATCCTGAGGTTGCGGAAGTGGCACTCGGCCCCCTCGCTCTCCAGGGCCAGGTAGCCCTTGCGGGGGACGCACTTGCTGACGCCGGAGACCTCCTTGCCGTTCACCGCCAGCTTGATCGCCCCGTCGTTGGCCGTCACCTTGTAATGGTTCCACTCGCCGCCGCCCTTCACCCGTTCCTCGCTCGGCAGGCACCGCTCGTAGCCGCGGGGGTGCGGCCGGTCGGGCACGCACCGCGCCCCCCAGATGCTGAAGATGTCGCCGTGGTTGGTAGCCCAGTCGACCTTGGGGTAGTTGATGAGCACCTGCACCTCGATGCCGCGGGTATAGACGGTGCCCACGGCCGGCAACGGGTCGCCCCAGACGAACAAGCCGCTGTTCGCCGGCTTTTCCTTCTCCACGTGCATCCACTCGAATTCCAGCACGAAGTTCTCATACTGCCGGTCGGTGCGGAGGAAGCCCATGGGGTTCCCGGTCGTGACGATCCGTCCGTCCTTCACGAAGAACGTGTCCGGGTGCGTGTTGACGATCACCCAGCCGTCGAGGTCCTTGCCGTTGAACAGCGGGCGGAAGCCGTCGTCTTTCTGGTCCGCATTCTGGTCCGCTTTCGTGTCCTGGGCGGTGCCGGTTCCTGAGCCGGCTGCGGCTGCCAGGGCCAGGGCAAAGAGGAGACAGGCCGAGTGGGTGCGGCGGGCTGACATCGGTTCCTCCGGGTCCGGGTCGGATTGCGGGGGCGGTGCTTGTTCGCGCGGGCTAACGCGGGCACAATAACCCGCGGCGCGGCCATTCTACCGGCAAGGCCGAACACCGATCACGCGAGAAATCCGCCATGCGCTTGCTGGGGACTCACATCCCGACTTACATCCTGGCGGCCGTCCTGCTCGGGGGTTGGGGCAGCCTGGCCTCGGCGGCCGACAAGCCCAACGTCTTGTTCATCGCCATCGACGACCTGAACGACTGGGTCGGCCCGCTCGGCGGACACCCGCAGGTGAAGACGCCGCACCTCGACCGGCTCGCCGCCCGCGGCACCACGTTCACGAACGCCCACTGCCAAAGCCCGCTGTGCAACCCCAGCCGCACCAGCCTGCTCACCGGGTTGCGGCCGACCACCACCGGCGTCTACGCCCTGGCCCCGTGGTTCCGCACCGCCGAGAAGTTCCGCGACACCCCCACCGTGTTCCAGTGGTTCAAGAAGCACGGCTACGTCACGCTGACCGGCGGCAAGGTCTTCCACGACCCCTACCCGCCCAGGCTCGACCGCAAGGACGACGGCCCGGAAGTCGACGTGTGGGGCACCCCCGGCGGCTTCACCCCGCGGCCGAAGGCCAAGTTCGTGCAGACGCCGGACAACATCGCCCTCATGGACTGGGGCGTCTTCCCCGAGACGGACGAGGACTGCTTCGATTACGACGTGGCGACGTGGGCCGTGGACCGGCTCAAGAACCCGCCGAAGGGGCCGTTCTTCCTGGCGGTCGGCTTGCGGCACCCGCACGTCCCGTGCTACGCCCCGCAGAAGTGGTTCGAGCTGTACCCGGAAGCCACGCTCGAACTGCCCCCCGTGAAGGCCGACGACCGCGACGACCTGCCCCGCTTCGCCAGCTACCTACACTGGAAGCTGCCCGAGCCGCGGCTGAAGTGGTTACAGGACGCGAAGCAGTGGAAGCCGCTCGTGCGGGCGTACCTCGCCAGCGTCAGCTTCGTCGATGCGCAGGTCGGCCGCGTGCTCGACGCCCTCGCCGCCGCGGGGCTGGAGAAGAACACTGTTGTCGTGCTGTGGAGCGACCACGGCTGGCACCTGGGGGAGAAGGGCATCACCGGGAAGAACACGCTCTGGGAGCGTTCGACGCGGGTGCCCCTGATCTTCGCCGGGCCGGGGGTGACGCGCGGTGCGAAGTGCGGCCGACCGGTCGAACTCCTCGACATCTACCCCACGCTCGCAGACCTGTGCGGCCTGCCGGCCAACCCGGCCAACGAGGGACTGAGCCTCGTTCCCCAACTGAAGGACGCCAAGGCCGCCCGCGACCGCCCCGCCGTCACCACACACAACCCCGGCAACCACGCCGTGCGCACCGAACGCTGGCGGTACATCCGCTACGCCGACGGCAGCGAGGAACTCTACGACCACTCGGCCGACCCGCACGAGTGGACGAACCTCGCCGCCGACCCTCGCTACGCCGACCGCAAGAAGGAACTCGCCCGGTGGCTGCCGGCCACCAGCGCGAAGCCGCTGCCGGGCAGTGCCGGACGCCTGCTGACCTACGAGAACGGCGTACCGGTCTGGGAGGGTCAACCGATCCGGCCCGACGACCCATTCCCCGAGAAGTGACATGGCCCTGTCACTCCAGAAGTGACACAGCGCTGACACGGCGGCAGCACGACAAGCGACACAACCCGGAGCGAGATGACCCCGCGAGGGGGGGAAAACGACCGGACAGCCGGACCGCTCAGCCGAGGGGCCAGATCAGCCCAGGGGCTGCCAGTGGCGACCTTCGCGGCGGAGGAGTTCATGGACGGCCTGCGGCCCGTCCGACCCGACCGGGTACTCCTCCGGTGCCGGGGCGTCGGCGTCTTCCGAGGCGGCGATGATCGGGTCCATGATCTCCCAGGCCCGTTCGATCTCGTCGGCCCGCATGAACAGGGAGGCGTCACCCTGAATGGCGTCGAGCAGCAGCTTCTCATAGGCCTCGGGAAAGGCCTTGTCGTTGTAGGACCGCTTGTAGTCGAACGCCAGGTCGCGGGGCTGCAGGTGGACGCCGTCCACGTCCGGCACCTTGGTCTGGAAGTTGAGGTGAATCCCCTCGTTCGGCTGAATGACGAGCGTGATGCGGTTGCACTGCAACGACTCAACCGGCGGCAGGGGGAACATCAGGTGCGACGGGCAACGGAACTGGATCATGACCTCACTATAGCGACGGGCCAGGCCCTTGCCGGAGCGGAGGTAGAACGGCACGCCGCGCCAGCGGCGGTTCTCGATCTCCAGGCGGACGGCCGCACAAGTCGGCGTCTTCGAGGTCGGCGGCACACCGGGTTCGGAGCGGTAGCCGGCGTACTGGCCGAGGGCGACGATCCGGCGGGCCTGCTCCGGCGTCGGGATCGGGATGGCCGAGAGGACCTTCATCTTCTCGTTGCGCAGGTTGTCGGCCGTGAAGCGGCTGGGGTCTTCCATCGCCACCATCGTCAGGACCTGGAGCAGGTGGTTCTGGACCATGTCGCGGAGCACCCCGCTGCCGTCGTAGTAGGCCGCCCGTCGGCCGACCGTGACCTTCTCGGCCACCGTGATCTGCACGTGGTCGATGTACTGGTAATTCCAGAGCGGCTCGAAGAGCGTGTTGGCGAAGCGGAAGACCAGGATGTTCTGGACCGTGTCCTTGCCGAGGTAGTGGTCGATGCGGTAGAGCTGGTCCTCGCGCCAGTACTCGTGCAGGGCCGTGTTCAGCCGCACGGCCGAGGCCCGGTCGTGTCCGAACGGCTTCTCGATCACCAGGCGGCGGAACCCGCCCAGTTCCCGGTTGAGCCCGGCTTCCCCGAGGCGGCCGGCCAGTTGCGGGTACAGGTCCGGGGCCACCGACAGGTAGTAGAGGCGACGTCCGCCCCCCGGCCCCTCAGTGGTAGCGAAGCGATCGGCCAGTGCCTTCACCCCCTCGGGTCGGGTGGGATCGGCCGCGATGTAGTGGACCCGTCTGGCGAAGGCCGACCACCGGTCCTCGTCGAACGCCTCCCCGGCCCCGGTCAGGACCTCCCGGGCCTTCTGCCTCAGGTGGTCGCGGAACGCCTCGTCGCTGTAGGCCGTCCGGGACACGCCGAGGATCGTCGCCTCGGTCGGCAGTCGCCCCTTCAGGGACAGGTTGAACAGGGCCGGCACGAGCTTGCGGGACGTCAAGTCTCCTGACGCCCCGAAGATGACGACCGTCAGCGGCGCTGCCATACGGGAGTTCCCCCAGACGACGACTCGGACTACCCCTCATCGTATCGTAACCGCACACCCGCGACGCGAGACCCGAAGAAGCGGAGTACTCGAGGAGTACTCGAAATGCGTGTCGGCATCCTGGGCGGCGGTCAACTGGGCCGCATGCTCGCCTTGGCTGGTTACCCGCTCGACATCCGCTGCACCGTCCTGGACCCGTCGGCCGATCCGTGTGCCGCCTCGGTCTGCCCCCACCTCCGCGGCGAGTTCGACGACTACCGCAGCCTCTACGAACTGGCCCGCCAGTCCGACGTGGTCACCTTCGAGTTCGAGAACGTACCGGTGGAAAGCGTCCGTTGGCTGGCCGAACGGGTGCCCGTGTACCCGCCCCCGCGGGCCTTGGAAGTCAGCCAGGAGCGGCTCGCCGAGAAGCAGTTCTTCGCCTCGCTCGGCATCCCGACCCCGCCGTTCGCTCCGGTCGATTCCCGGGCCCAGTTCGGCGCCGCCGTCAGCGAGATCGGCCTGCCGGCCGTCCTCAAGACGCGACGCTTCGGCTACGACGGCAAGGGCCAGGCCGTCCTGCGGACCCCCGCCGACTGCGAGGCCGCCTGGGAGAGGCTCGGCGGCCGCCCCCTGATCCTCGAAGGCTTCGTGCCGTTCGACCGCGAACTGTCACTGATCGCCGTGCGGGGCCGGGACGGACGGGTCGCCACCTACCCGCTCGTCGAGAACCTGCACGACGGCGGCATCCTGCACCGCTCGATCGCCCCGGCCGGGGGCGGCGGCGAGGAACTGGGCGAACGCGCCAGCGAGTTCGTCACCCGGGTCCTGAGCGAACTCGACTATGTGGGGGTGCTGACGATCGAATGGTTCCAGGACGGACCCCGACTGCTGGCGAACGAGATGGCCCCGCGGGTCCACAACTCCGGCCACTGGACGATCGACGCCGCCTTCACCTCCCAGTTCGAGAACCACCTGCGGGCGATCTGCGGGCTGCCCCTGGGCCGTTGCGACGCGATCGGGCACGCGGTCCTGTACAACTTCATCGGCTCGGTGCCGCCGGCCGCTGAGGTCCTGACCCACCCGGACGCTAGGCTACACGTCTACGGCAAGGCTCCCCGCCCCGGCCGCAAGGTCGGACACGTCACCCTTCGGGCCGCCAGTGCCGACGAGCTGGCCGATCGCCTCCCCGAGTGGGACCGGGCCTTCGCCCGACCGCCGGCCTGACCGGTCTCGTTATGCCGGCCGACGACGTGAAGACGACCCGACCCGACCCGCCGCCGCCGCCCCCGCCGTTACCCGGCTAACCGACCACCTCGACGACCCGCACCTCGCCGCCGGCTTCCCACTCGAACACGACCAGGTCGGCAGGCTGCCCCGGCTCGAGAGTCGGTACCGGCCAGCCGAGCAACTGCCGGGGGCGGACCGTCGCCAGGTCCACGGCCTGGCCCAGACTCAGACCGGCGAAGCGGATCACATTCCCGATGCAGACCTCGGTGAACTGCCCGCTCCCGGCCAGGAACGGCGTGCCGGCCACCACGACCCGGCCTGACGGCAGGACCTCCAGGTCCGAACCCCACTGGTGATACCGGCCCGGCGGCAGACCGGCGAGCGGGCTGGCGTCGCAGGTCAGCAGCGTGCGGTCCGGCCCCTTGGCCCGTAACAGGCACTTGACCACCGCCGGCGGCAGGTGGTGACCGTCGCAGATGACGCTCATCCACAGCTCGTCGCAGGCCAGTTGCTCCCAGATGTAGTTGTCGTGCCGGGGCAGGACGGCGTGGCAGCCGTTGCCCAGGTGCGTACTGGTCCGGGCCCCGGCCCTCACGGCGTCGCGGACCTGCTCGGCCGTGGCCGCGGTGTGACCGATGGCCACGACGACGCCGGCGGCGGTCAGCTTCTCGATGAACGGCAGTGCCCCCGGCCTCTCCGGGGCGAGCGTGACCATGCGGATCAGACCGGCGGCGGCCTCTTGCCAGCGGCGGAACTCGTCCCAGTCGGGGTCGCGGACGTGTTCGCGGGGGTGGGCACCGCGCGGGCCGTCTTCCGGCGACAGGTACGGGCCTTCCAGGTGAAAGCCGGGGATGCGGCGGGCCAGTTCCGGGTCGGCTTCGCGGGCGGCCACGAGCGTGGCGAGGCCGTGGCGGAACGCCTCGTCGTCGGTCGTCACGAGGGTCGGCAGGAACGCCCCGATGCCGTGGCGGCGGCACTCGTCGGCCACCATCCGGACCTGGTCGATCCGCAGCCGCGGCGAGTTGAAGGCGATCCCGTGGCAGCCGTTGATCTGCGGGTCGAAGAAGGCCGGGGCCACCCAGCGGGTCGGCTTGTCGGCGGAATCGCTGACCGACGTGATCCGGCCGTTACTGACGGCGACGGCGACGGGTCGGCCGGTGGCGTAATGCTTGGCGTGGATCATCGGGTAAGCCGGGCGGGCCGGTCAGCGGCGGTGGTTCCAGTCCGGGTTGGCGTACCGCTCGGCCCGGATGACCGGGATACGGGCCTGCTCGTCGGCCGTCCAGTCGCCGGGTTCCAGTGACGACCCGGTGTCACGGGCGAAGCGGGCGGCCAACTCCTCGGCCAGTTGCCGCGGCGTGAACAGTTCGCGGCCGGCCAGGTCGCACATGCCGGGCAACTCCGGGGCGAACGGGCTGTGCCGCAGCAGCAGGCTGCCGTGCTGCAGCAGTGCCCCGCGCAGCTTCCGCTGCGCACTGCCGGCGACTTTCGACCCGCCGACCACCAGGTCGCCCGGCGTCTGGTGCAGAAAACAGAGGACCTCGCCGAGTTTCTGCTCTTCGCCACAGCCGACCACTCGCGCCCGCACCCCGTACTCGGCGAGCAGTTGGGCGAGCAGGCGGTGGACGCGACAGATCCACCTGTCCGGCGATTTCCACTCCGGGCCGGGCGGCAGGGCGAACGAGTAGGTCAGTTCGTGGTGGTGGACGATGCCGGCCCCGCCGGTGGAGCGGCGGAGCCACGGGAGCGGGGCGAGGCGGGGGGTCTCGCGGGCGGCCGCCGGCTGGAAGTATCCCAGAGTAAGGGTCGGCTCGGTCCAGGTGTAGAACCGCAGGGACGCGCGACCGTGGGCGACGGCCGACTCGAGCAGGACTTCGTCGGCGGCCATGTTGGACGGGCCGTCGAGCGGGGCGAACGGGAGCAGGCGGAGCGTGCGGGGCATACAGGGTATACGGAGTATGCAGATCGTGCCGGGTATGTGGGGCGTGTCGGGTATATGGGGCATACGGGCGTGGGCTGGTCAGTGCCCGGCCCGGCGGCGGCCGCGGACGCTGTGGGGGAAGAGTTTTTCCTGGAGGAGGTTGCCGGCCGCGTCGAAGGGCAGAGGCTCGGGCTTGCCGACGAGTTGCAGGTGGGGGTTGTCACGGACCAGCGGCAGCAGCGGGGCCGACACCCACATCTCGGCGACTTCCAGGGTGTTCGGGATGAGGCACAGCCGGACCTTGTCGAGCTCCGGCTGCCAGCAGGTGTCGAGGCAGGCGGCGATCACCTCCCGGTCGGTGGGGAAGCCGATCGGCAGCTTCGACCGCCACAGGGCACGGGCGGTGAGGTTGTTCATGCGGAAGGGGGCGGGGTCGATGGCCGCCAGGGCGCGGTGGGTGGTCAGGTCGGCGATGCCGATGCCGGTGGCGTTGCCGTGGCTCTCCGGCGACACGTCGAGAACGCCGATGCGGGTGATCTTCGGGTCGTTGGTCTCGACCTCCGGGGTGGCCTCGATGAGCCAGCGGCCGACGACGTTGGGGTCCAGGCCCGCCCCCGAGTAGTTCTTGCCGCACTCCCCGACCACCAACACGTCCAACTCCTTGAAGGGAAGGCGACCCATGAGCTTGCGGGCCTCCTCCAGCAGGACCGGTTCACGGTCCCACAGGTCGTCACGGTCCACGACCTCGAGCCGGGCCGTTTCTTCCTGACCGTTCTCCAGCACCGCCAGGCCGCCGAGGAAACGGGTCGTGCGGAGGATGACGCGGCCGGCGGCCGGGATCATGTCCCTGAGTCCGTTGGGGCCGTAACTGTGGACCTGGTCGGCTCCCTTCTGCTTGCCCAGGCCGATGACCAGCATCTTCAGGATGCCGCTCTCGAACCGACCGCGGAAGTCGGTGTGCGGTTTGACCCGCGAGACGGTGACGACGCCGTCGGCCGCGAAGGCGTTGCGGTCCCAGTACACCGGCAAGCCGTACTCGGTCTGGCCGAGTTCGATCACGTCCATGTCGGTGACGACCGGCACCCCCAGACCGGCCTCGTCCACACCGTAGCCGGCCAGCAACTCCCGCTGGCCCTCGGAGGTGGCCCCGCCGTGCGACCCCATGGCGGCCACCACGAACGGCTCGGCCCCGAGTTCCTTCAGGGCCGCCAGAGTAGACCGGACGATGACGGCCAGGTTGCGAATGCCCCGGCTGCCGACCGCCACGGCGATCTTCATGCCCGGCGCAATGCGGCGGGCCGTGCGGCTGGTGAGCCAGCAGTGGCGGACCTCGGCGGGTACGTCGGCGACACGGGGCTGGGGGGCCACCTGACGGACGAGTTGAACGGGCGGGATTTCCACGGCTTCCTCACGATTCGGACGCACGGTCCGTCCGGGCCGGAGCGGCGGGCGGGGCGGCCGGGGCGGCCGGGGCGAACACACCCCGGCGAACCGGCGCGAGCGGGGCGAACACATCCCCGCGGCACCCAGGGTAAACACACAGCGGCGAGCCGACGCGAGCCGTCGGGACAGCCCACGGGTCCGCTTCCACACACCGCCTGCGCTAGTTTTAACCCGGAGTCGTCTCGGGGCCAAGAATCGCACGGCTCTGAAGACCACGGGAACGACTCGGCTGACCAGGGGCCGTCGGGGCACCGGCCCTCGCACCAGGACCGCCCCCGGCCCTCGCACCGGGACGACAGGGGCACGCGACCGATGCTAGCCGTGGCGTGCAACAGCGGACCGGCTATGGTATTCCAATGGCATGGCGTCACACCCGCTGACCGACGCGGAACGGGCACAACTCTCGGTCCGGGCCGACCAGTTCCACGAGGCCCTGGCCCGCGGCACGGTGAACGACTGGGGCCCCTACCTGGCCGGGTTGGAGGAGCAACGGCTCCGGCCGGCCGTCCTGGCCGAACTGGTCATCCTCGACCTCATCCACCGCTGGGAACACGGCCAGAGGCCGCACGTCGAGGACTACATCGCCCGCTTCCCGGAGTTCGGCCCGGCCGACCGCGTGCCCCCGCAGGTGATCGTCGAGGAGTGGCGCTGCCGACTCAAGGCCGGCGAGCTTCCCGACCCGGCCGAGTACCAGCGGCGATTCCCGCAGCAGTTCCCCGGCATCCGCGCGGAGCTGGAGGGTCTCCGGGACCGCACGCGGACCGGCACACCGGCCGACACGGCCCTCTCGACCCTGGACCCGGGCGGCGGCGGGACGGCCGTGACCGGCGACGACCGGGCTGCCACCGGCGACAACCTAGCCGCGGCCGACTACGAATTCATCCGGATCCTGGGCCGGGGGGTCTTCGGCGAGGTGTGGTTGGCCCGCAAGAAGACCAGCGGCATCGAGAAGGCGATCAAGATCCTGCACCAGTCGAGCAACCGGGACGCCGCCCACCGTGAGCGCCGCGGCCTGGAGTTGATCAAGAACCTGCGTCACCCCTACCTGTTGGCGACCGAAGACTTCTGGGTGTCCGGGGGCCGCCTCCACGTCGTCATGGAACTGGCGGACGGGACGTTGCGCGGCCGTCTCCAGCAGTGCCAGGCCCACGGGCTGGCGGGCATCCCGGCGGACGAACTGCTCGGCTACCTGCGGGAAGCCGCCGAGGGGCTCGACTTCCTCCACGCCCGGCACGTGGTCCACCGCGACATCAAGCCGGACAACATCCTCTTGCTGCACGGCCACGCCAAGGTGGCCGACTTCGGCCTGGCCCGCTACCAGCAAGAGGTCCTCGCCCCGACGGGCAGCTTCGCCGGCACGCCCGCTTACATGGCCCCCGAGGCCTGGGGCCGTGAGGGCGGCCCGGCCAGCGACCAGTACAGTCTGGCCGTCACCTACACCGAACTGCGACAGGGCCAACTCCCGCTGCGACCGGGGGGCCTCGCCGAGATGCTCGCCGCCCAAGCGGCGGGCGACTTCGCCTTCGGCGACATCATCGGTGCGGAAGAGCGGGCGGTGCTGCGGCGGGCCTTGTCGGCGGAACCCGAGCACCGCTACCCCACCTGCCGGGCCTTCGCCGAGGCCCTGGCCCATGCCCTCGCCCACCGCTCCGAGCGAGTCCCCCACGGACTCCCCCACGGACTCCCCCCTGGGACGGTGGACACGGAAGGGAAGAGGGACCGCTCCGCTGCCGCCGACCGGGTGGCCCGTGATACACCCCTGGCGCCCCCCGACACGCCGCGGCCGTCGGCTACTCGCGATGAACCCACTGACAGTTCCCGGGCCGGGCGGACGCCCTCCGACGGTCGGCCCGTCCGCGTCTCCGGGCGGCTGTTGCTGGTGAGCGGACTGCTCCTCATACTGTCCCTCTTGGCCGCCGCTACCGCCATCGGGCTGCGATCCTGGTGGCAAACGACCGACCGGACGGACGGGGTTCCGCTCCCGTTGCCGGACCGGGCCGTCCCGACCCCCGACGCGCGCGTCGTCACCCTCGCCGACGGCCGCAAGCTACCCGACCGGATTTCCGTCCCGGTCGGTGCCGAGGTGGTACGGTTCCGGCTCGTGACCGGCGGTTCAGGCCCACGACCGGTCGAACCGTTTTACGTCCTGGAGTCGAAGGTCTCGAACAAGCTGTTCCGGAGCGGCGGGGGCCAACCACCCCCGGAATCGGAGAGGAACGGGCCTGAAGCTCCGGTCACGCACCTGACGGCCGAGGAGGCGGCCGCCTTCGCCGCCCGGGTGTTCGGCGGCCGACTCCCCACGCCCGACGAGTGGGACCACGCGGCCGGGCTGTACTCGGTCACGGACCGGGCGGAGGTGACGCTCCCCGGCGGGCGGCCCCGCGTCGGGATTCCCCGCCCCGAGCCGACCGGCGAAGACGACAGCGGACCGGACGTGAACGAGTTCGGGCTGCGCGACATGGCCGGGAACGGCCGCGAGTGGACCCGTGCCACCCTCGCCGGGCAGAAGCTGGTCGGCGTCCACCCGCTCGAAGCGGACGACCTCGTGATCCTGCGGGGCCGGTGCTTCAGCCACTCCCGGGGTCTGACGTTCGCTCAACTCGTCGAGGAGCAGACGACGCCACAGACACAGTACGCCGGGGTCCGCAGCCCGTACACCGGCTTCCGGGTCGTGCTGCCGGCACCGGCCCGTTGAAGAGGCGCGGCCGGAGCGAGGGCAGCGCACCCCGGCCACCCTCGCTCGGGCCGCGGACTCGGGGGTTCACTTCCGCTGCTGCACGATCACGCGGACGCCCTTCTTGTTCGAGGAAACGACATCGAGCAGACCGTCGCCGTTGATGTCGGCCACGACAAACTGGGTTCCGATGCCGGAGTCGTCGTCGATCAACATCGGGGTGAAGCGGGTCACGCCGTCCGGCCCGGCGGTGTTCTTGAACCAGTAGATGACGCTCGGTCCGTCGGAGCCGGGTTCGGCCTTGCCGTGGCTCCACCACCGCTTGCCGGTGACCAGGTCGGGCCGGCCGTCGCCGTCGATGTCCACGAAGTGGGCGGCGTGGGTCTCGCTCACGAGCTTGGGGAAGAGGTCGAACCTCTGGAAGGTGGGGT
>Ga0308417_1000326_pt1 | contig 35622 bp, 32 predicted proteins | sample HotsprSampleOS65_FD_203528 | JGI IMG/M metagenome (GOLD analysis project Ga0308417, IMG submission 203528) | Hot spring phototrophic mat microbial communities from Octopus Spring, Yellowstone National Park, Wyoming, United States - 20090730_OS65 ...
CGATGGAACACTCTTCGTCGCCACCACGCTGGGCGTGGCCGAGAGCCGCGACCGCGGCCAGACCTTCACCTACTCCCGCGGCGCCGACTGGGGCGCCAAGGTCCGCGGCCTCTACGGCGGCCCGCCATCCGGCTGGACGGAGACGCCGGGCGCGATGTACCTGGAAGACTATGTAACCTGCCTGGCCGAGGGCGCCGATGGGCTGCTGTGGGTTGGCTACCGGAGCAAAGGCTGGGAGGCGATTGATCCAAAGACCGGCCGCCGGCCGGACGCCGTGTGGGCCGCGGGCACGGAGTTCGTCAAGGCCATCGTGCCGGCTGGGGATGGGGCGTATGTGAGCCTCTATGGCGGCGGCCTGAGGCATCAGGGCCAGGGCCTTTTGAGCGCCGGTGTTGCCATCGCGGAGTCGCCCGCGCTGCCCAGCGGTGCCCGGCCACCGAGCGTCGAGGAACTGGAGCGCATGGCGGCCGCGATTGAGGCGCTACCGCACGATGATTCATCCGTGGCGTATCTCGGCGAGGACTGGACGACACAGGGGGACTGGGTGGGGCGGTATGGGCGGCAACATGCGGTGCTGTGCGGCGCTGCTTCTCCCGCGAACCAGCACGTCGGCTTCGGCGAGCCCTATGTGCTGCGGGGCATGATCGGCCCCAATGCTCCGCCAGGCGACAGCCTGCGCTGCTGGCTCCATTGGATCAGGACGGATGATCCGCGCAGTCTGTGGCACCCTTTTTACGGATACCGGCGGCAAGCCGAATGGGACGATCACGGCGAAGCGTTTCCGATGACGATGGATGGCCCCGACATCTGGATACGGGTCGGGCTGCCCGAGGGCGTCTACGCGATCAGCCTGTACTTCGTGAACAAGGATGGGCGCGTTGCATTGAACAGACACCGCGATTACCTGGTGCAACTCAGGCCGTACAACGCCGACTGGGCGCAGGCGCTGGAGGCCCGGGTGCTGGCACGATGCCGCGTGCGCGACTTCTGGGGCGGGGTGTATCAACGGTTCGTGATTCGCGGGCCCAGCGAGCATTACATGGGAATCATGCGCAACGGGAGTTTCAACACGACGTGCAGCGGCGTCTTCGTGGACAAGCTGGTGGGTCCGAGGACGGTCTCCGACTGGCTGCCGAGGCCCTTGATGGGAGATGTGCACTATGACCCGGCCCCGCTGCCGACAGAGGCAATAGCGGATGCAAGAGTCGCGGCCGCGGTGCGATTGTGGAGCGCCGCGGACGAGGGGGCGACGGAACGGGCGCGCGTTGCGCTGCCGAACGCGTGGCGCCGGCTCGCTTACCGGGCCGCCGCGGAAGGCAACGCGCCAGCCACCCTGCGCGCCCGTTGGCGATGGATGCTCGCTCTGTGGAGTCCTGAAGAACGTGAGACGTTTAGATCAACCATGCTTGCGGGATGGCAATCGCATCTGGCGTTCAACCCGCACGTCAAGGCCAGATTGGCAGGCGTCCTCAACGAGTAGGAGGAAACGCCCATGAAGTGCAATGTGAGAGGCTGGCTCAGGGCGGTGCCCATCGGCATCGCGTTGTGGCTGTGGCTTGCGGTTAGCGCGCCGGCGCCGGCGCAGGAACTGTCGGTTACCGCGACGGCGGGAGCGCCGACTCCCGCGAGCGTGCCAGGGTGGGACAGCACCGTGGCGTCGCTGTCGGCGACCGCGAACTGGGCGAATCCCGGCGAGCAGCCCGAGGCGCAGGCCGTGTGGAGGTGGTCGGTGGTCGGCAAGGAGACCAACATGGAATCGCTCGCCGACAACGCGCCCTGGGAAGCCGGCGATTGCACCGCCGCCATCATGGAGGGGGAGGGGCAGGAGCCGGACGCTTCGACGGCGACGCTCACGGCGAGCGCACCGGCGGGATATTGGCGGATCACGTGCAAGGCGCGCGTTGAATACGATGGGGGAACATGGGAAGCCGAAGGCCTTGTCAAGGTGAAGTTCACGTCGGTCGGCGTCAAGAGGATCATCGTCGACGGGTCCAACCCGGAGGACCAGGGCCCCGCCTACATTCGCCTGGGCGCTTCCATCACGCTGCGGGCCAAGCCCGAACCTTCCGACATCGCGTTCCCAGGCGACAACCCCGTCTGGACGATCCAAAGCAAGCCCGACGAGTCGGAACTGGCGCCGCCCCAGCCCGGAGCGAGCGCCCCCATCACCCCGGACGCGCCGGGCACCTACGTTTTCACGGCCACCTGCGGGGCCTCAAGCAAGAGCTTCACGCTCAAGGTTGTGCATATGAAGGTCGAGGCCAAGCACAAGCCCTCGAGCAACTGGAGCGAAGCTTCGATCTACATCGCGGCTGGTGATCGTGGCCTGGGCGCTGCGCCATCGCCAATAGAACCTGGCGCGGTGCCTTAAGGCCGAGGACGGGAGCATCGGCGCGGGCGATCACGTCCTCGGCGCGGGGTACTTCGGCTCACGCCCACACAGCACCTCCACCACGTCACGAACCACCCAGCTCATGTTCTCCAGCGCGGTGTACGTGCGCGCCGCCAGGTGCGGCGTCAGCAGCACGTTGTCCAGCCCCAGCAGCGGGAAATCGGCCGGGGGCGGTTCCGGATGAAACACGTCGATGGCGGCGCCGGCGATGCGCCGCTGGCGGATCGCCTCGGCCAGCGCCGCCGCATCCAGCACCTCGCCGCGGCTGGTGTTGATCACGATGGCCGTGGGCTTCAGCAGGGCGAGCTGCTCGCGTCCCACCAGGTTCTCATTGCCCGGCAGCATCGTCACGTGGATGCTGAGAATGTCGGCCTGCGCGTAGAGCGTCGGCTTGTCGACGGCCGTCGCCGGGAAGTCTACCAGCGCGCTTACATCCACGATGTCGTTGTAGATCACCTTCATGCCGAAGCCGCACGCCGCGATCCGTCCCACCCGCCGACCGACGCGGCCCATCCCCAGAATCCCCATCGTCAGCTCGTCGAGTTGCCGGCCGCGCACCGTGTTGCGGATGCGCTTGAACTCGTCTGGCGTGTAGGCCCGCTCCCTGAAGAAGCACCAGGGCCGCAGGAGCTGGAGGATGTAGCCGAAGACGAAGTCGCCGACGGCCAGGGTGTTGGCCTCGGGCGTGTAGACGACCTCGATGCCGCGGCGACGGCAGGCGGCCACGTCGATGTTCTCCAGTCCCACGCCGCCGCGTCCCACCACGCGCAAGCGGGGCGCCCGCTCCAGAAGCGCTTCGTTGACCCTCGTGTACGTGCGGACTACCAGTCCGTGCGCCCATTGCAGAACTTCGTACAGACGCGGGTCGTCCGGGCTTATCTCGATGACCTGGGCGCGCTGCCGCAACCACTCCAGCGGACGCGGATCGGAGCCTTCGGTAACCAGAACAACGGGAAGCTGCGATGCGTTCATCGAAGCCCATGATACAGCAGCGCCCATCCCCAGTCCCGCACCACCAGCGGGACGCCAGCGGGACGCCCGTGCTACTCGTGCTACTACCAGGCGGCGCGTTGTCGGTAGCACGCGTAGCACGCCTGGCATATACCGTCAGCGGCCGGCGGCGGCGCGGGTGCACCAGTCGAAAAGCGTACGCCATTCCAGACGCTGAAGCGCAACCGCGGCGGCGTGGCGCGGATCGTCGGGGCGGTCGTGGACCTCCTCCACCAGATCCACAAACGCCGCCGGGTTCCAGCCGGCGTTCACCAGCCGCAGCAACGACTTGTCGGCCGGCAGCGGATGAAGCACGGCGCCGGCCTGCTGGCCGAGGGCGGCCATGACGGGGTGATTGCGGCAGCGCGCCCACCAGTACTTGCTGTTGGAGAAATCGCCCTCGCGGCGATGCATAATGGCGTGCCAGAAGCTCCCGGTCGGCGTGTTGATCGACTGGGAGATGCGGTGGGACTCATCCAGCCAGTCGTGCCAGAGCCACAAACCCGCCAGCATCGCCCTCGCCTCGTTCACATCCTGCACGGGCCCGCTGAGCATCAGCTTCTCAGTCGCCCCGCTCAGCGCTGCCCTTGCCTGTGGTTCGCCAGGCCCGTCCACGGTAAGCCGCGCGTACGCCCGCGGGGCGTTGATGCGCATGATCTGGTCGGCGAACGGTGAAAGATCCGTGGTCGGAAACGGGTCGTTGGAAATGGATGACATCCCTGGCTCCTGTGTGGCTGAGCTGACGCTTGCCCGCGCCGCCGGCGGCCGCCTCACGGCGCATTGATCTCAAACTGCTTCGTCACCGGCGGCAGGCAGACGTCGTCGGCGCATGCCTGATACGTCAGCGCCATGCGCAGCGGCGGACGACCGGACATCGACTCTCTGAACCGCACCGCGATGGTTATTGTGCCGCTGTACACCCGCAGTTCCTGGTCGGCGAACGCAAGCCGCCGCAACTGGCCCGGCGGATACTCCACCGCCTCCACCAGATCGGCGGCGTCGGCCACTGTCAGTTGCGTGGCGATAAGCCCCTCGGCGGCTTCGTGCGCGTTGATGTGGTAGCTCCTGTCCACGTCCACGTAGATGTGCAGCTCCGCCGGGTCGAACCACGCCGCCAGCAGCGATACCACGCCCGCTGCCCGCTGCTGAGGACTGGGTGGCCGCGTTTGTCCCGCGCGCGCCGGATCGGGGCTGACGGTGAAGGGGGAGTGCCGGGCCAGATACAGAGCGGCCGCCTGGATCATCGCGCTCATGCCATCGGCGTAGAGCTCGATCTGGCCGGCGAAAGCGGCGATGGCGTCGCGCGCCAGCTCGCTGTTGCCCAGCTCCAGCAGGACCATGGCGGCGATGGCGTTGCCCGACGGCAGAGGCGAATCGGTGGCGACCTTCTGGCGGACGATCAGATCGTCCGCGTCGGCAGCGCTGAAATAGAAACCGCCCGCCTCGCGGTCGGCGAAGCGCTCCAGCATCTGGATGACCAGGGCGTCGGCCTGCGCGCGGCGGTGCTCCTGGCCGGGCGAGCGGCTCAGCTCCAGCAGCGCCTGGGCAAGGAAGGCGTAGTCGTCGAGAAAGCCGCCCTGTCGGGCAATCCCCTCGCGGCTGCTGCGATACACGCCGCCATCCGGCGATGCGTGATGCTGCAGGAGAAAGTCCGCGGCTCTGGCGGCCGCCGCCGTGTACCGCGGCTCGTCGAGCGTTCGTCCGGCGAAGGCCATGGCCCGGATCATCAGCGCGTTCCAACTGGTGATGATCTTGGTATCCAGCAGCGGCTGCTTGCGCTGTCGGCGGGCCGCGTAAAGCTTCCGCCGCATCGGCACCAGCGTCAGTTCGATGTCCGACTCCCTCAGATCCATCCGCCGGGCGACCGCCCCCACCGACTCGGGCAGATACAGCACGTTGCGGTCAGGCCGGCCGCTTCCGTGATGTGGATCGGCGAAGTTGGGCCCGCGGTCCAGGCCGTAGAGGTGATTGAAGAGAACGGCGTCCTGCTCGCCAAGCACGGCGGCCACTTCCTGCGGCGTCCACAGATACGACTTGCCCTCCATGGCGTCGACCTCGGCGTCGAAAGCCGTGAAGAACGCGCCTTGCGGCGAGGTCATCTCGCCCAGGACAAAGTCGAGGATGCCCCGCGCCACCTCGGCGTAGCGCCTCTGGCCAAACTGGCGGCAGGCCTCGGCGTATATCCACGCCAGCATGGCGTTGTCGTAGAGCATGATCTCGAAATGCGGGACCAGCCACTGGGCGTCGGTCGAGTAGCGGTGAAACGCGCCGCCGAGGTGGTCGCGGATGCCGCCCTGGGCGAGGGCATCCAGCGTAGGCACGAGCATGTCGCGGATTCGCTTCCCGCGCGCGTCGGCCGTCGATTCATCGGCGCGCCCGGCGGCTTGCGCCAGGTACACCAGCAGCAGCTCCAGCAGTGTCTGCCGGGGAAACTTCGGCGCCTGCCCGAAGCCGCCGTGCTGCGCGTCGTAGTCGGCTGTGGAGTGGTCGATCAGACGATCGATCAGCTCCTCGTCGATGGCCAGCGGGGCTTGTGGCTGGGGCGGGCGCGCAAGCTGCCCAAGCACGTCCACGAGCTGCTCGCACGTGCTGAGCACCTCCGCCCGCCGATCGCGCCAGGCCGCCTCCACCCCCAGAAGAATCGTCGGGAAACCCGGCCGCCCGTACATGTCCTCGGGCGGGAAATACGTCCCCGCGTAGAACGGGCGCAGGTCGGGCGTCAGGAAGACGCTCATGGGCCAGCCCCCCTGGCGCGTGAGGATTTGAACGGCGGTCATGTAGAGCTGATCGACGTCCGGGCGTTCCTCCCGGTCGACCTTGATGTTGATGCAGACGCGGTTCATCCGCGCCGCGATCCGCTCGTCCTCGAAGCACTGCCGCTCCATCACGTGGCACCAGTAGCAGGTGCTGTAGCCGACGGAGAGGAAGATGGGCTTGTCCTGCACCCGCGCCGCCTCAAACGCCTCCGGGCCCCACGGATACCAGTCGACCGGATTGTGCGCGTGCTGCAGCAGATACGGCGAGGTCTCATGAATAAGGCGATTGCTTCGGCCGCCGCGCGTGGATGTCGATTCGGGCATGGGGCTCCTGGTATGAGTCCAATGAAACTCTGCCGGCCAATAGTAGCCGCCCCGCTGCCTCAGATCGCCCTGGTCACTTTTTCCTTCCACACGCGGCCGGTGGCATCGCGCACGCAGATTTCATCGAGCGAGAGCAGGTCCAGCCCCTCCTGGAGATGGAAAATGGTGGCGCTCTGACCCCGCCCCAGATCCGCCCTGGGCTCCCATTCGCCCTTGACCAGCCGCCGCTCCGACGGATTCCCCGGCTCGGTGAACCAGGCACGATTCAGCGTGATGCTCGAACCGCCAATGTTGGTCGCCTCGATCGCCAGATAGACCTTGTCGGCCGAAAGCCCAGGAATCGGCTTGCCGAGTCTCTGGCCGGGACGGATGCGGATCCGCAGCCGGGGGCGATACCGCCACGAGTAGATGGCCACGCCCAGGAGCCCCAGGCCGGCCGCGACGATGCCGATCCACGCGAAGGTCTGCGCGTCCACGGCGAGGATGTGCGGATGTGGGTGCATCGTGTGTCTCCCGTGCGCCGGCGGCGCGTAATCCGGTTCACTCAAGCGGAATGGGGCCTTGATCCTTGTCCTTTTCCGCCGGTTTCTCGGGCTTCGGCGGCTTCGGCAGATCGTCGATCACGTAGACCGTGCGACCCTCCTCATCGTCCGTCGCCCGCGCCGCTGCGGCATTGGCCGGCGACTTTCGAACCTGGCCCTGGATAGGCATAACCTCCTGCTCCTCGGGCTGCTCGCCCTTGCGCAGCACCTCGAACGCCCGTCCTATGTCCGCGGCCAGCTCGCCCGCCGAAAGCCCCCCGGCGGCCATGAGCAGCAGCGCCAGCGCGAACATGTCCAGCACGATGTTGAGGACCGTGCAGACCCTTCCGAAGCCCGCGCCGCCGATGATCGCCGCCAGCATCTGAAAGAACATGCCCCCCAGGATGGCCAGAACGGCCAGGTAAAACGCATGTTTGTTCCTGACGATTCGCGGAAAGACGATGCAGACGAAGATGAAGCCGACCAGGGCCACCTTGGCATCACCGAGATTGAAGACTACGGTTTCCGGCATGACACGAAGGATACCGCGCAGGGGGGAAAGCTGCACGGAATCACTGAGATCATCCGCCGGTAGGAAGGCTCGGCAGGCGGCAGGAACCCGCTCGGCGGTCGGCGGGCCGTCGCCGGGTTTGCCGGTTCACTGGTCAGTTGTGCCGCGCGCATCGGCCGCTGTCTGTTGCGTGGTCCGCGGCTCCGCAACGGATCAGAAGAGCATTGACCCAACAACTGACGACTGACCGCTGACCACCCATTACTTCTTGCTGCTCATGAAGTAGCCGACCGCAAAAAAGAGCAGAGTCAGCCCAAACATCAGGCCCAGATACACCAGACCGCTGTCGCGGATGGAGGCCAGAATCTGCGGACGATAGCCCAGCACGGCGGTTGTGAGCACAAAGCCGCCAAAGCAGACGGCGATGGCGGCCGCCAGGGCGGCTCCACTCAAAGCGCCGGTGAGGGCGTCGGGCGGGGCCGGCGCCGCAACAGGCGCCGCGACCGGCCGGGCCCGCTCCGGGGCCGGGGCGGCGGCACGAGCCTCCGCCGCGGCGGGAGGCGCCGGCCGGCGACCGGCGGCCGGCGTCAGCTCATCGAACACCGCTCCGAGGCTGGTGTCATCCGCCTCACGCGTCAGGTCCAGCAGACCCGAGCCGGAGCCCGCTTCGATGTTCGCCGGAACCTGGATGTTGGGGTTGATGGCGGTCTGCGCGCTGGGGTCCACCTTCTGCGAGTCGTCCACCTCAAATACGCTGATGCCGCCGCGACTGCCCCCGGATCCCGTGCCGCTGCCGAGATTGAGCAGACCGCTGCCGCTGCCGGGGGAGGGGATGCTGCCGGTGTCGCCGGGACTGGGCGCCATGGCCGTACCGCTGTCCCCGACCAGCCCGATGGGAGCGCCCGAGTCCGCTCCGCCCAGGCTTATGGGCTCCACGGCGCCGCCCGCCAGCTCGGCCTTGAGCTGCTCGACCTGATCGGCCTTGAACATGAGCCGTGCCCCGTCGCGGAACTCGCGCAGACGCCCCTCCCGGGCAAGCTGCTTGATGCCGTCCTCATCGCGGCCCAGAGCGGCCTTGGTCTCCTCCATCGTGTAGAACATTTTCGCCATGTTGCGACTCCTCGATGGTTTGCGCCGTGAGGCCATGGCCCGCGCCGGCGACCGGGCGAAGCGCGCCCGCTGCAACTATGGTTGCGGCGGCTCAACGGCGCCGGGTTGTATCACGGGCCGCCCGGACTGGTCCTGCTTCTCCACCAGCTCGCGAATCTCAGCGGGACTGGGCGCTGTGTTGAAATTGGCCAGCCGCGTGTCGAACGTGAAATTGCGGGCGGCCACAAACTGCAACTGCCTGGAACCGGGAAGAAACTGATACACGCACAGGGTCCCGCGGTCAATGTCCATAAGATAGCAGCCCCACACGTTGCTCTGAAGCTGCGCCGGCATGATGAACAGCCCCCCACCGCCGGCGATGGGCGCCTGCCGCTGCCCCCAGGCCGCCGGCAGCATCGGCGTATCGCCCCGCCCCGCCAATACCGCCACCAGATTGGCCGCCAGCAAGACAGCCACCACATAAAGGGCAACGACGGTCGGATTGAAACGGCGCGGCTGGTGCATTTGGGGGCCTCGCTGGTTCGCTGGCCGTAAAGCCGACCCCTATATTACTGTAACGGCGCAGGGGCCTGCAAGGTTCGCTGCTCCTCTGCTCCCACAGCGGCGCGTGACCGTTTCCGCGGCCGGTCCGGAATCGCGCCGGCGCACGACGTAGCACGGCCGTTCTCGCCCGTGCTGGCCATCGGAGGAGAGTCTCCACACTGAGAATGCCAAGCTCCAGGGCACGGGCAAGATGCGCAAGATGCCCGTGCTACGGAAAGCCCGCCGGCCGGTAGTAGCACGGGCGTCCTCGCCCGTGCCAAACGGCGTCGCGCCCCAACCATAGCGCGCATAGCACGATCGCCCTTGCCCGGAGAAATGGGGCACACTTCTCCCATGGCTCCCACAGGTGGTTGCCATCGCCCCGTCCCCGCGGGTATCTTTCCCGCCCGGCGCCAGTGCCTGGCGCAGCTCGAGTCTCAGACGAAAGGGCAGATCATGGTCAACCGACGCGATTTCCTTGTGGCCGCCGGCGCCGTTGCGGCCGCGGCCCCGCTCTCCGCCGCAGCCGCCCTGGCGGCCGAACCGGCCGCTCCCGAGCGCGACCTCTACGAACTGGTGCAGTATCACCTGGCCAACGAGCAGCAGTAGCAGGGACTGGACGCATACCTGCGCGACGCGGCCATCCCGGCCCTGAACCGGCTGGGCATCGAGCCGGTGGGCGTCTTCAGCGGCGTCAAGGAGACCAGCCCCGTGTACGTGCTGCTCCGCCACAGATCACCGGCTTCCCTCATCGGCCTCGCCCAGAAGCTGCTGGCCGACAGCGAATACCTCGCCCGCGGCGCGGCCTTTCTCAATGCGCCGGCGGACCAGCCCGCCTTCTCGCGCATGGAGTCCTCGCTTCTATGGGCCTTCGCGGGCATGCCTCGACTGGAGATTCCCGTCCGCAACGCCGGCCGCGTCTTTCAGCTCCGCATCTACGAAAGCCCCAGCGTCAAGACCGGCCAGAAGAAGATCGAAATGTTCAACGAGGCGGGCGAGATCGCCATCTTCCGCAAGGTCGGGCTGAACCCGGTCTTCTTCGGTGAGTGCCTGGTCGGGGCCCGCATGCCCAACCTCACCTATATGCTGGCCTTCGAGAGCGAGGAACAGCAGCGCGCCAACTGGAAGCGATTCGGCGGCGATCCCGACTGGCAGAAACTCCGCGCCATCCCCGAATACGCCGACAAGCTCATCCTCAGCGGCATCACCAGCATCGATTTGCGGCCGACCGAATACTCGCAGATTTGAGCGGCCGCTTCGGGATCCCGCCGGGCGCGCCCCGATGTCGCCGAGTGTAAGCTGCTTCGTTCCGGCGAAGTGGCCGATCACACCCTGACATCGTGGCCCGGATCCCGGCCCTGCAACCGCAGAAGAGACTCCCGACCCTCTTTGGCGCCAGGAAAATCTCACGCCTTCCCGCTCCTGGTTCCGATAATCTTCCATATCGATCCCGGCAGCGGGCACGCCGCTACTGCGCCCGCTGATCCGGCCGTGGGCCAAACGCCATCCCGCTTTTGGCCGATGAAAGCCGGCGGCCCCCGTCGTTGCGGTTGTGTCGTGAGGCAGTCATGGGACGAATCACATCAGGCATCGGTCTGGTCAGCGGCATCAACTCCGCCAACATCATCGACCAGCTCATGAGCCTCGAGGCCCGCCCAAAAAAGCTCGTCCAGCAGCGTCTGGACGTGGCCAACCAGCAGAAGCTGGCCTACACCGACCTGGCCACGCGCCTCACCAGCCTGCGAGTTTCCGCTCAGACCCTCAAGAAAGTCGCCGCCTTTCAGAATCGCTCGGCCAACAGCACCAACCCCGACGTGCTGACCGCCTCTGTGGCCTCGGGCGCCGCCAAAGGTTCGTATCAGTTCCAGGTCGCCCGCCTGGTCACCGCGCAGCAGGCCGTCACCGCCGGCTTCGCCAACGCCGACACGCAGAAAGTCGGCGCCGGCACGATCACCATCGAGATGGGCGGCGGCGAAATCCACTCCCAGACCCCCCTGGCAGCCCTCAACGGCGGCCAGGGCGTCCGCAGCGGCTCCTTCCGCATCACCGATCGCAGCGGCCGCTCGGGCGTCATCGACATCTCCGGCGCACTCACCCTCGACGACGTCGTCCGCCGGATCAACACCAACCTCGACATCACCGTCCACGCCGCCATCACCGGCAACGGCCTGACCCTCACCGATCAGACCGGCCAGACATTGAGCGATCTCATCGTCGTCGACCTGGGCGGAGGCCACGCAGCGCAGGATCTGGGCATCGCCGCCAGCTCCTCCTCCCAGCAGCTCGTCGGGCAGACGATCAACTATGTCGGCCGCGCCACGCGCCTGGGCGACCTGAACGACGGCCGCGGCGTCCGCGCCATCGGGGGCCTGGCCGACTTCCGGATCGTCGCCGCCGACGGCAGCGCCTACGACATCGATGTATCCGGCCTGACCACTGTCGGCGCTGTGCTCGATGCCATCAATGCGGCCACGGGCGGCGCCGTCGTCGCCAGCATACCTCCGGGCCAGCGCGGCCTGCGCCTCACCGACCACAGCGGCGGCAGCGGGACATTCCAGGTCGCGGCGCTGAACGGCTCACGCGCGGCGGCCGATCTGGGAATCGAAAAGAGCTCCGCCACCAGCCAGATCGAGGGTTCGGCCATACTGGCATCGCTCAACAGCGTCCTGCTCTCTTCACTGCGCGGCGGGGAGGGACTGAATCTCGGCCAAATCTCCATCACCGACCGCGCCGGCGCACAGGCCACGGTGGACCTGTCGGCGGCCACCACCGTGCGCGAGGTGCTGGATCTGATCAACGGCTCGGCCGCCGCGGTCACGGCGAGGATCAGCACCGCCGGCAATTCCATCGAGCTAGTCGATACCAGCGGCGGCTCGGGGAATCTGATCATCCAGGACGTCGACTCCACCACCGCCGCCGAACTTGGCATCGCCGGCACATTCGATTCCGCCGTGCCCGTTGTGCGCGGGGCCAATCTTCAGCGACAGTGGGTCAATGAGAACACTCTGCTGAGCAGCTACAACGGCGGCCGCGGCGTGACCGCCGGCAAGTTCCGCATCACCAACTCGCTGGGCACGCGATTCGACATCGATCTGAGCAATGGCGCCGCGCGCACGATCGGCGACGTCATCAACCAGATCAACACGAAAGTGGCCGGCGTGGTCGCCTCCATCAACGCCAACGGCGACGGCCTTCTGTTGACCGACACCGCCGGCGGCGCAACGCTCATGAAGGTCGAGGACGTGACCGGGCGCGCCGCCGCCGACCTGAACATCGCGGGCACGGCCAGCGACCTGCGCATCGACGGCTCGTTTGAAAAGACCATCGAAGTCTCCGACACCGACACGCTCAGCAGCGTGATGAGGGCCATCAACAACCTGGGCTTCGGCGCCAGCGCCACGATCATCAACGATGGCTCGGGAGCCACTCCGCTGCGCCTTTCGCTGACCGCGCGCAACACCGGTAGGGCTGGACGATTCATCTTCGACGCCGGCAACACCGCCCTGGCCGCCGCCAATCTCGTGGAGGCGCAGGATGCGGCCGTGTTCTACGGAACGGCCGGCGCCGAGCGCCCGCTGGTGATCACCTCCAGCACCAATCAGCTCAAGGACGTGGTGCGCGGGGTCACGCTCGAGCTTCACGGCGTCAGCACCAGCCCCGTGACGGTCAACATCTCCGACAGCGTGGACCAGGTCGTCGCCGAGCTGAACAAGTTCACCGATAACTTCAACGCGCTCGTGGGACGGATTAAGGAACTGACGGCCTTCGACAGCGAAAGTAACACGCGCGGGCTGTTGATGGGCGATGCCGCCATCCAGCAGGTGCAGAGCGAGCTGTACCGCATGGTGCAGAGCACTGTGAGTGGGGCCGGATCGCTGCGGCGGCTATCGGATGTGGGCCTGCGGATCGGCCAGGGAGCCGTGCTGGAGTTCGACGAGGACCGCTTCCGCTCGGCCTACGCGAGCGATCCCGAGGCCGTCAAGCGGCTCTTTACGCTCTACGAGACAGGCGGCGGCTCGGTGCAGCAGGGCTTCGGCCCGCTGCTCGAGGAACGCATTAACCGCCTGATCGACCCCGTCAGCGGTCTGATCACGCAGCAGAACCGCACCCTCGACCAGCGCACCACTCAGTTCCAGGACCGCATCACCCAGCTCGACAAGCTTCTGGCCAACAAGCGCAAGCGGCTGGAAAAACAGTTCGCCAGCCTCGAATCCGTGCTGGCCGGGCTTCAGTCGCAGCAGCAGGCGCTGGCGAGCTTCACCCCCCTGAAGTGGCAGAACTGACCCTCGGGAGTTCCAGCGCGCTGGGCGGTTGCGTGCTCTTTCCCATCCGCCGAGATCCCAAGCGCCGGAGACATTCACTGCCCGCCGCCGCGGCTCAGCACCTCTGCTTGAGGCTTGATCGAGGGGACTGCCAGCCGCCTGTGCCGCGCGTGCGGCGCCGATGCCCGGCCCGCCATCGCCTTCGCCATCGATTCCTTTCACATTCGCGTGCATCGGCCCGGCCGCCCGGCGGGTCTGAACGCGGCGCTGCGCGGGAGGGCGCGTGACAGTTTCTGCGTTGTTTGGACTCAGGATGGCCGTGGCGGAGCCTCGTTGGCACGGGCGAGGACGCCCGTGCTACGACCAGCCGGCGGGCTTTCCGTAGCACGGGCATCTTGCCCGTGCCCTGGAGTTTGGCATTTTCATAGTGTGGAGACTCTGCCCCGATGGCCAGCACGGGCGAGAACGGCCGTGCTACGTCGTGCGCCAGCGCGATCTCGGACCACCGGCCGCAGAAACCGTCACGCGGCCGGGGTATGGCGGCGCGTGACCAGTATGTGTCACGCGCGCCGGGTATGGAGGGTGCCCATTTCCCGGGCAAGGGCGCCGCACCGGGCGAAATCAGAACCGATAGGTCACCGACGCGCCGGCCAGCGGTTTCGTGATGCCCGATGTGCCCCGAGTCCGGCGAGCAGTCCCAAGCCGCCCCAAATCGCCGATGGAAGCGGGATGGGCGCCGGGCCCGGGTCCGGCGGCTGCGTCTCACGGATGGTTGCATTGAAACCGGAAATCAGAAAGTGCTCGGCCGTGCCGGACGTGTTGCCCAGCGGCTCACGAGCTCGGATGAAAAACGACGAAAGGACGTCCGTGGAGGACGATCCGCCAACAGATCCAAAACAGCACTGACTCCTACGTCCTGCATGAATACCTGGAAGATGACAACGAGCCGTTCTATTTCGAGCAGTTTGTGTCGCGAGCGGCGGCCCATGGACTGCAATACCTCGTGGACGCCGGCAGCAGCGGCGAGGTGGCCGAGCGCCAGTGGCCGCCGGCGCAGGAGCTGTTCCGCGCCATCGGCGATGATCTGATTCAGGTCGAGCAATACTGCGACTTTCTGCGCAATCGGATGTTCCGCCGGAGCCTGCTGTGCCACGCCGACCTGCGTCTGGACCGGCGCGGTGCCCCGGCGCGCGTTGCGGACATGAGGATCGCATCGGAACTGCGCGCCTCCGGCGACGGCGGCCCGATGCGCGTCCCCATTCAGTTCCTCCATCCCGCCGGCGGCGGCGTCGAGGTCAATCTGCCGCTGACTGCGGCGGCCCTGGCGACGCTGTACGCGGCGCGGCCCGACTTCATTCCGTTTCACGAACGGCTGGCCGAGGCTGCGCGCCAGGGGCGCTGCTCCCCCAACGCCTCGGCGTTGTGGGACGACCTCTACCAGTTCTGGCTGCTGGATTTCGTCGAGCTGTGGGCCGAGCCGCCGCGCTTCGCGCTGAAGGCCGGCGAGCGTCCCGTGGCCTGTCCCGTGGCCCGGCGCCTGGCGCGGGCGGGTCATAGTCCGACCAATCGTCGGCACGAGATCATCGCGTTGGCGCCTGCGCAACTGCGCTTGTTGTCGCTTCTGGATGGCACGCGCTCGCGCGAGCAGCTTGCCGATGAAATCCGGGCACAACGCCTCTCGCCGGACGGCCGGGCGCTGCCATCGCCGTCGGCGGCGACAAACGATGCGCATGCGTGGGTCGAGGAATGCCTCAAGTTCTTCGCCCGCGCCAGCCTGCTGATCGGCTGAGGCCCGCAGATGCCGCGGCACAAGGAGTGCCGCAAGGGGTGGAGTCTGTAAGCAGGCTTACTGCATCGAACGCAGTTGCGCAAGCAGGTCGGCGGCAGGGACGGACTCCTGCTGGCCCGTCGCGAGCGTCTTGACCGTAACCGTTCCGGCGGCCAGCTCGCTGTCGCCGACGATCAGGCAGCAGGTAGCCTTCTCGCGGTCGGCGATCTTGAACTGAGCCTTGATGGAGCGTCCGGAGCAATCCATGTCGGCCGCGAAGCCGGCGGCCCGCAGCTCGCGCAGGCGCTGCCACTGGGCGGCCCTGGCGGCCTCGCCGTGGGCGATGAGCCACAGCAGGGGGCGCCTGGGGGCGGGGAGCTGAACGCCCTGGGCGTCGAGGGCGATGAGCAGGCGTTCCAGGCCCGAGCCAAAGCCCACGCCGGGGGTGGGCCGCCCGCCGAGGAGCTCGACGAGGTTGTCATAGCGGCCGCCGCCGCCGAGGGCGTTCTGGGCGCCCAGGCCGGAGGCGGTGACTTCCCACACGACTCCCGTGTAGTAGTCGAAGCCGCGCACGAGATTTGGATTGACGTCGAAGGCGACGTTGGCGGCACTCAGCAGCGACTGCACGCGCTCGAAGTGCCGGCGACTTCTTTCGGAGAGCCAGTCGATGGCCGGGGGAGCGCCGCGGATGGCGGCCTGATCGCGCGGGTCCTTGGAGTCAAGGATTCGCAGGGGGTTTTCCGCGAGTCGGCGCTGCGAGTCCTCGGAAAGCTCGCCCTTGCGCGGTTCCAGGAAGCCGACCAGGGCGTCGCGATATCTGGCCTTGCTGTCGGCATCGCCCAGGCTGTTGATCTGGAGCTTCAGATCCTTCACGCCGCAGCGGGCGTAGAAGTCCAGTTGGAGCAGGATGCACTCGGCGTCGGCCTCGGGCTCGGCGGCGCCCAGCATTTCCACTCCGAACTGGTGATGCTGGCGCAGCCGCCCGGAGGCGGGGCGTTCGTAGCGGAAGTTGGGACCGATGTAGTAGAGCTTGGCGCGTGCCCCCTCCTGGGCGATCAGACCATGCTCGATCGCGGCGCGGACGACGCCGGCGGTGCCTTCCGGGCGGAGCGTGATGGAGCGGTCGCCGCGGTCGGTGAACGTGTACGTTTCCTTGTGGACGATGTCGGTGGTCTCGCCCACGCCGCGGTGGAAGAGTTCGGTATGCTCGAACGCGGGCGTTCGGATCTCCTGGAAGTGGTAGAGGGCGGCGACGTCATGGGCGATCCGTTCGATGACGCGCCACTTCCAGCTCTCCTCTGGAAGGATATCCTGGGTTCCACGGGGGGCACTGATTCTGGCCATGGTGCAGTTCTGATCCGGGGGCCGAGGTCCCTTACTGCCTCTGCCCCTGCGGGGCCGCGCGGGTCGATACCCAGCCCACGCGAGCGATGCCATCCAACTCGAGCCAGATAACGGCAGGAGTACCGATGCCGCGATCCGGCCACGGCCGATCCTCGCCCGCTACGTCGCCGAGGACTCACCGCCCGCGCTGGCGGCGGACTGCTGTTCGGCGGTGGGCTCCACCTCCTCCACGCGAGCGCTTTCCAGAATCTTGTCCAGCGCTTTCTCCTCGCACAGGTGGATGTAGAAGCTGCGGAACATGTTCTGGTCCTTGCCCAGCTCGTGCTTGAAGCGCTCGGGTCGCTGGCCCAGTTGCATCGCCAGCGTGGCGATGCGGCTGTTCATCTCGGCCTCGGTGACGTCGATGTCGAACTTCCTGCAGACCTCCTGCAGGATGAAGAAGGCCTTGAGTTCGGCGGCGCCTTCCTCGGCGGCGCCAACCTTGAGCCGCTCCATCATGGCGTTGACCCGGTCGGGCGCAACGCCGCGTTCGAGCAGCTCGGCCGCCCGGCGCTCGACCACGCGGCGTGTCTGCCTCTCGGAGAGTTTCGCCGGCAGTTCGACGGCGACGTTGTCGATCAGATGTTTGCGGACCTGCATGCGCATGAGGCGCCGGATGTCGGAATCGATCTTCTCCATCATCTGCTCGCGCAGGGCCTGGCGCAGCTCGGCTTCGCTTCGGAAGCCAAGGCCGTCGAGAAACTCGGCATTGATTTCGGCGGGTTGGAGGCGCTTGATTTCGCGGATGGTGATATCGATTTCGATCGGTTTGCCGCGGAGGCTCTCGTTGGGATAGTCGTCGGGGACGGTGAGGCTCAGCGTGCGCAGCTCCTCGGGCATGGCGCCGGCAAGCTGCTTGTCCAGATCGTTCACGCGGATGCCGGCGATCGTACCGGGACGAACGCGGACGCGTGCGTTGTGGGCATGGCTGATGACCTCGTTGCCGAGGCGCACATGGATGTCGACGTTGACGAAGTCGTCGGGCTCGACGCCGCGCCCGTTGACCGGCAGCATCGTGCCCTGCTGCTCGCGCAGGTTCATCAGGGCCTGGTCGATGTGCTGCTCGGTGACGGTGATGCGCGGACGCGTGACCCTGATCTGGGTGAGGTCGGGCAGCTCGATGGTCGGCTGGACCTCGACCGAGAACGAATAGGTCAGGGGCGCATCGTCCCGCAGCTCGATCTTGTCGGGATCGTCGAACTCCGGCTCGCCCAGGATCTGCAGCGAGTTCTGTTCCATCGCCTTCTCGAAACTCTCGGAGATCAGGGCCCGGCGCACCTGTTCGCGCACGTCGCTGCTGAAGCGTTTCTCGATGAGCCGCTGCGGGGCGTGGCCCTTGCGGAAGCCGGGGATGACCGCCTCCTGACGCAGTTCCTTGTACTGCTCGGCGATCTTGGCGGCCACGTGGCCCGCAGGGACCTCCACGTGCACTTTCTTGGTTCCAGGGCCCGCATCTTCGATGCGGACGTTGAATTCGAGTTCCGCGGTCGATGTGGAGGTCTCGTTCTCGGCCATGACTGTCCTCTGAAAACAAAGTGGTGATGGGGGCCTATCCCGCCATCCCAAGACCTGCTATCGTAACCGCCACAGACCCGATTGCAAATACATCGACAGCGACTGGAGACGCCAATGGCCGACGATAAACCCACGATTCACATCGACGACGACTGGAAGCGGCAGGCGCAGGAGGAGAAGAGGCGCCTGGCCGAGGAGGAGCAGCGACGCAAGGCGGCAGCGGCGGCGCCCGTTGGCGCCGTGGCCGGCCCCCAGCTTCCGGGAATGCCGCCGGCTGCCGAGCGCGGTCCAGCTGCCCCGCCGGCGGTGGACGAGCCGCGGTCGGCCGATTTCCAGAGCATCGTGCAGACCCTGTACACCCAGGCGCTTGTGTATATGGGCGGCGTGGCGATGCGCGGCGGCGAAGGCATCTTCAATCTCGATATGGCTCGGTACTACATCGATCTGCTGGGGGTGCTGGAGCAGAAGACGGCCGGCAATCTTACCGACGAGGAGAAGCAGATGCTGGATGCCGTCTTGTATCAGGCTCGCATGACCTTCATCAACCTGGCAACGCGGGAGGCCGAGCTGCCGTAGGCGGCCAGATGATGCGGCCGCAGCCGCTCACAAGGAGGCGCCGATGCCCAGCGCAAGCGATTTTCCGGCTATTGGTCAGGTGATGGCCGTGGACGACCAGGCGGTGGTGTTTCAGCCCCTGGGTACGCGGTACGGCCTGCGCCTGAAGACCGCCAGCGAGTACGGGGGGGCGGTCGGCCAGAGGATCGAGGGTCTGATCCGCGCGGTAGCGCGCAAGCTGCTCACCGTGCCCAGCGGCGGCAACTTCGTGGCGCCGATCGTCGGGCCGCCGCGCACCATCCAGGGGCGCATCGTACATCTGGACGAGAAGCAGATGGTGGTGCAGGCTGGTGCGCCCTTCATTGTCGAGCTGCCCGCGGAGGATGACGCGATCGAGCTGACCCACGGACCGCTGGCCGTGGGGGCTCTGGTCAACGTCGCGCTGCTGCCGTCGGCGCGGTTTGTGCCGCTGGTGCGGGCCCCGCTGTAGCCGCGCCGCTGGTCGGCAGCCTGCGGCGAACCAGCTCACTGCGGAACGTGGAGGCCGATTACTTCGGCATCGCCTCCGTTATCCTCCGCCATCCCTTGCCGTCTATGCTCTCCATCGCAAAGACGCTGTCGGGTACGCCCGCGTTCACCCGGATGTTGGCCAGGTCGGTGACGTTGCGGTTCAGCCGCCGCGGCGGGACCGTCATGATGCGGACGGGGAAACCCGTCTCCATCTGCACCCACACCTCGATGCGGTGAAACTTCGCGGCGAATTCGGTGTCCGGCCGCGGCCTGAGTTCCAGGCGGATGGTGCGCGGCGGATCGTCGGCCGCCACCTCCAGCTTCCTGACCTGGAACTGCCTGAGCACCTCCTCACGCGGCTGGCCCACCGGCAATGGGAAGGGTCCCTCGCCCAGCTTCAGCAGATTGATTCTTTCGCCGGGCCGGAGCACCTGCCGCGTGACCTCGACTCTGGCCTTGTAGTCGCGCTCGATGAGCACACCGTTGGCCAGCACGTAGTCGCTGCGGGCGTCATTGTCGACCGCGCCGTCCACGCGCCGGCTCAGGAACGTCACCCGCACGCGCTCCTGGCCCTCGGCCCGCGCGTCGAACCACACCCGCCCGCTCTGCACCGACGTGTTTCCTGAAAGCGTATCCACGTCGGCGAGCTGAACATCGGCCGTGAAATCGCGCAGCCCCACGCCCCGCGCGTGCAGGGCGTCGAGCACGGCATCCACGGTTGAATCAGGCCCCAGCGCCTGCCCCGACGCAGTGGGCGCGGTAACCTGGAAAGCCCCAAGCCACGCACCGATAACCACAAACCACGAGCAGATTGGGCGCAATACGGTGTTCATCGCTCACATCCTTGTCCATCCAGCAGACAGCCGCCGAGCAGCTCTGTTAGCTGCTTCAAATCCGCCACCGTCCGCCACGGCTCAGCCGCGAAGGGCCTGGGCCGGCCATGGCTCAGCCACACGCTCCTCACGCCGGCCGCTTGAGCCGCGAGGATATCATACTCGCCGTCGCCCACCATCCACGCCTCGGCGGGGCTGACGCCCAGGCGCCGGCATGCCTCCAGCAGAGGCCAGGCATCGGGCTTGACCGGCCCGTCCTCGCGCGCGATCAGCGCACCAAACCGCAGGCCGTGCCGTCGCAGCACCTGCTGCACGCTGGCCATGCTGTTGCGGGTGATGATGGCGGTGGCGATGCCCATGTCCTCCAGGCGTGCCAGCAACTGGGCGCACCCCTGGTTGAGGGTCGATTCTTCAGCCGCCCGGCGCTCGTGCCGCAGGAGCACGGCTTCGGCGGCGCTTCGCAGGGGCTGGTCCATCTCCGCCAGCGCCTCGAGGATGGGGCGCTGGCCAATGCCCATCTCGCGGCGGATCAGGTCGAAGTCCAGCAGCGGCTCGGTGAGCGTGCCGTCGAGGTCAAAGAGGATGGCTCGTGGCCGAACCGTCATCCCAGGAGGCATCCTACTGCCCGCGGTCGGGAAATGCACAGTGCCTCCGAAGTGCTGAGTCCTGAGTGCTGAGGCAATTCGTCATTCGTCCTTCGTCATTGATTCGGGCGTCGGGCTTCGCCATTCGGGTTTCCCCCGCCCACTGAACCCTGAACCCCGAACCCTGAACCCTTACCCGTCGCTCACCGCCGCGACGCCCGGCGGCGCAGAGCATAGCGCAGCTGCATCGCATAGACCACCGCCAGCCCCAGCATCACCAGCCCCACGATAAGGAAGCCGGCCGCGATGGCGGGGCGACGAAACACCGCGAAGCTGAGATCCGACGTGAACCCCAGAAGCACCAGTCCCAGACAGATCACGCCGAGCGTGAAACAGACGGGTATCAACGTCCGCTTGAGCCACAAACCCTGTGGCCGGCGCGGGCTTGCCATGCATCACCTCCGCGAAACAGAGAAGCGGCGCCGTTCCTCGCGAGCGCAGCGCTTCGGATTCGGCCCGCAGCGACCTATAATATGGGATATGACATCGCCCCGACAGCCATCGGTGCGCCCGCCAGCCGTGGCCGGGCACTTCTACCCGCTTGACGCAGCCCGGTGCCGGGCCGAGGCGCAGTCCTTCCTCCGTCCACACGAGGCGGGCGAATCCGCCCAACGCTGGATCGGGGGCGTCGTGCCCCATGCGGGATGGATATGCTCCGGGGCCGTCGCCGGGCAGACCATCGCCACCCTCGCGCAGCAGGGTCCGGTCGATGTGGTCGTGGTCTTCGGCGCTGTACACACCCCCCTGCCGCTGGACGCCGCCGCACTTGACTCGCACGAGCGCTGGCGCGTGCCGCTGGGCGAATCGACCCTTCCGCGCGAGCTGCAGCAGCGCCTCGGCCAGCGCGGGACTCTCTTCACTGTCGATGACCGCTTTCATGCGCGCGAGCATGCCGTCGAAGTCAACCTGCCGCTGATCCAGTTGGCCTTCCCCAATGCCGCCGTGCTGCCCATCGAGGTGCCGGCCATCGAGGCGGCCGAGCTGATCGGAAGAAAAACGGCGCAGACGCTGGCCGAGGCCAACGTGCGCGCCATCTACCTGGCCAGCAGCGACTTCACCCATTACGGCCCGAATTACGGCTTCACTCCCGCGGGCGTGGGACCGCGGGCGATGGCCTGGGCCAAGGACAACGACCGGCGGCTGCTGGATTTGATATGCGGCATGGCCGCCGATCGCATCGTTCCCGAGGCGGCGCAGCGGTTCAACGCATGCGGAGCCGGGGCCATTGCGGCGATGCTCGCCGCATGCCGCGAACTGGGGGCGCGGGAGGGGAAGCTGCTGACTCATACCACCAGTTATGAGACTCTGGCGCAAGTCGCTCCGCAGCCGCCCACCAACGCGGTGGGATATGCCTCGGTGGTCGTGGGATGAATCGCCGCGTCCGCTGCGCCGCGTCCCGTCGTCCGGTAAATGGCGGGCCGGCTGCGCTGCGGGCGATGCGCGTTTCGCAGGCGATTCATGCAGGAACCGAGGATGTTGACGGCGAGCATCATCCGTCATAACGCGAACGCGTCGGGGCGCGTTTGTGGGACCGCGGTTTTCACGGATCGCCCCGCTTCGCCCGTCGCCTCCGCCCATGGAGCTGCGCTGCAGCCCAGGACTGGAACGCGCTTTGCCCCTCCCGGCCGGCAGGAGATCATATGAACGAACAGGAGTTCCAGACGAAGCTGGCGGAACTGATGGTGGAGATCAGCACGCTGCCCGCCGCCGAGCGGCAGAAGCTGGAGCGGCTGGCCGACGAAACGCGGCAGCGTCATGAGCGCCTGAAGGCGACGATGAGTTCCCTTCAGGAAAGCCTGGACTACCTGCGGCTGAGCATCAAGTATCTGGTCTTCGACCTGGAGGCCACGCGGCGCGAGAACAGTTATCTTCGCAAGATGCTCGAGGAGAACAGCGAGAGCTGAAAGGGAGGGAGGACGGAACAAAGCGGGAGCGACTGCCCGCAAGGGCAAGTGGGCCGCAGACGCCTTCTTGAGCGCCTGCGGCCTTTTTCATCGCTGCGGCGCCGGGGCCGGCGCCCACTCCACGTGGCTGGCGCCCAGGATCATCCCCATCGCGTAGGCGATGTCCACCTGCGCGATCTGATACTCGGTCAGCGCCGCGATCTCGGCCGACTGCGCATCGGCCAGGCGCGTCTGGGCATCCAGCACGTCGGTGGAGGTGCGCAGCCCCAGCTCGAACTGCCGGGTCTCGACATCCAGCACCCGCGCCGCCAGCACCACACGCCCCTGCGCTGCCAGAATGCGCTGCCAGTTGGCCTCGAGCTGATCGGCGGCCGCCAGCACCTCCTGCTCGATCTGAAGCCGCCGCTGCTCGCGCGTGGCCAGCGTCTGCAGCCGCACCGCCAGCGAGCGCCGCAGGCGGCTCTGGGCGGCCTGGTTGCCCAGCGGCACCTCCACGCGCAGACCCAGACGGTGGTCCTCGAAGTCCTTGTGGGCCAGCATCTCCAGCGAGTCGTCGAAGCTCGCGCCCAATCCGTTAATGTTGTACGTATAGTCGAGGCTCACCAGCGGCAGCAGCCCGTTGCGCGCAGCGCGCACGTCGGCCGACTGACTGGCCAACTGCAGCTCCAGCTCCAGCATCTCCATGCGCTGCGCCACGGCCGCGTCGACCAGACGAGATGGGTCGACGACGTAACGAACAGGGTTGGGGCGCGACGTCGGAACGATGACGGTGGCGCCGCCAAGCTCCAGCCCCGGCATGTTGAGGATGCGCTTCAGCTCGCGCTGGCGATCTCGCACCTGGTTCTCGGCGAGGATGATGGCCTCCAGCCGGTCGGCCACGCCCGCCTCGGCACGCACGATCTCCACCTCCGCGGCCGCGCCGGCGCGGACCTGCCGCTGCGCCCGCTCGAGCTGGGCAACGGCCAGATCGTATTCCTTCTTGCGAACCTCCAGGAACCGCCGCGCCGCATCCAGTCGCCAGTAGGCGCGGTCGAGGTTGGCCAGCACCCGGATCACCTGGAGCTTGGTGCGCGCCTCGGTCTGCTGGCTCTGGTAGGTGGCAATGCGGATGCGGTTGGTGTTCACGTCCTTCCCCGCCCCGCGCAGCAGTGGATGGCTGATGGACGCGGCCAGGTCGCTGCTGTAGGCCGGATTCAGCGTGGAGAAGACGTTGTTGGCCTGGAGGCGTTCCATGGGGGCGTCGAAGCGCAGCGCCCCGCCGGTGCTCAACGGCACCTGCACGCCGGGATTGAGCCGAACGGTCTCAACCTGCGAACCCGCCAGCGTGGTGGCCGTCGGCGTGTCGGTCTTAGCATACGACAGATCGGCGGTGAACAGGGACTCGAATCGCGCCCGCTCCTCGCTGATGGCCTCGCGGGCGATGGTGGGCGCCAGCAGCTCCACCTTCAGGTCCAGGTTGTTCTCCAGGGCGATCCGGCGACATTCCTCGATGCTCAGCGACAACTCCGCCGGGACGGCCGGCGCCGTCGCGGGCCGGGCTGGCACGGCCAACTGCTCCATGCGCATGGCGTCGATCTGACGGAAGCGCTCCTGGGGCACCTGAAGATCGAGTCTGACGGCGCCCGGACCGCAGCCGGCCAGAACGAGCGCCGCCAGCACAGCAACCGTGGCGAATGTGGGGCATGCGTGATCGCCGCTCATGGGTCCTCCTATTCGTGGCGCAGCGCGTCGATGGGATCGAGCCGCGCCGCCTTGATGGCCGGAAACATGCCGAAGATCAGCCCCACGGTGGCGGAGAAACCGAACGCCAGCGCTATCGCCCAGCCGGGAATCTGGGCCTGCTCGAGGCGCGCGTTGGGGATGGCGGCCAGGGCGGTGGTCAGAACCTGTCCGGCGGCCAGCCCCAAGGCCCCGCCCAGGCAACAGAGCATGACGGCCTCGACGAGAAACTGAAGCATGATCGCCGACGGTCGTGCCCCCACCGCCTTGCGCAGGCCGATCTCGCGCGTTCGCTCCGAAACCGACACCAGCATGATGTTCATGATGCCCACCCCACCTACCACCAGCGAGATGGCGACAATGCCGGCAGCCACCAGCGTGATGGTGGTGGCGACCTGCCGGAACTGCTGGACGAAACGTTCGACGGCCTCGACGCGGAAGGTGTCGGCCTCGCCGGGCTTGATCCCCCGCACGCGCCGCAGGTAGAAGGCGATCTCCGCCCGTGCCTCCTCGGAGACCTCCGGCGTGCGGCTGGCGGCGATGGCCATGAAAAACGAATTGGGTCCGAGCATCCGCCGCGCCGTGTTGAAGGGAATCAGCACCTCCAGGCCCGACTGGTTCTCGCCGAACATCGACGACTCGCTGCGGCTCTCCACCACGCCCACGATCAGAAACCGCCGCTGGCCGATCATGATCGACTGCCCGGTGCAGTCGCGGTCCAGACCGAGCTTGTCCTGCACCTTGCGGTTGACCAGACACACCGGCAGCGCCCGGTCGTTGTCGATCATGGAGAAGGGCCGGCCCAGCACCACCGAGCGGTTCTCCACCTTATGCCAGTCAGGCTCGATGCCGATCACCTGCACCATCTCGTCGCTGAAGACGCCGTAGGACACCGGGCGCACGAAGTTGGTCACCCGAGTCAGGTGCGACACCGACGGACAGTGCGCCAGCAAGTCGTCGAAGTGCTCGGGGCGGAAGCGGATCGTCGACCAGGTGGCCGTGCGATAGGGCCCGCGCTGGGGCCGCTCGGGCAGGATGAAGATCTTGTTGGTTCCGAAGGTCTCGAACTCGGCCAGGACGCTGGCCTTCAGTCCGGTCAGGGCGGCGATGACCGCCGTCACCGAGGCGATGCCGATGACGATGCCCACGGTCGTCAGCACCGAGCGCACCTTGTTGGCCCAGATCTGGGAAGCCGCCAGGGCCGCGCTCTGAAGGAGCAGCACCAGCAGAAACATGGGGGCGCGCAACAGGTTCATTGGCTTAGTTGGGCATCCTTGTCGGCGGGCAGATCGCTGACGATCCGCCCGTCGCGCATGCGAATGATCCGTTGGGCGTGGCGGGCCACATCCGCCTCGTGCGTGACCATGATGATCGTCTGACCGTCGCGGTGGAGTTTTCCGAACAGCCCCAGGATTTCCGCGCTGGTGGCGCTGTCGAGGTTGCCCGTCGGCTCGTCGGCGAGCAAAATGGCGGGATTGGCCACCAGGGCCCGGGCGATGGCGACGCGCTGTTTCTGGCCGCCGGAGAGCTGGTTGGGGCGATGTTTGACCCTGTCGCTCAGGCCCACGGTGTCGATGGCCCGCAGCGCCCGCTGGCGGCGGCCCCACCATCCCTGCCGCGAGTAGATCAGCGGCAATTCGACGTTCTTCAGGGCGTTCATCCGCGGCATCAGCTCGAACGACTGGAAGACGAAGCCGATGCGTTCGTTGCGGATGCGCGCCAGCTCGGCGGCGCTCATGGCCGTGGTCAGTCTTCCCTCCAGCTCATACGTGCCGCTGGTCGGACGGTCCAGACATCCCAGAATGTTCATCAGCGTGCTCTTGCCCGAGCCGGACACGCCCATGATGGCCACGTACTCGTTGCGGCCGATCTCCAAATCCACGCCGTCGAGGGCGCGGATGCGTTCCACGCCCACCCGGTAGATTTTCGTGATGTTGCGCAGGCGAATCAGCATGGCGTATGTGGCCCTGCGCCCCGTCACCTTGCGGCGATGGCGGGTCTGGTTGCGGGCGGCGCCTCCGCCCGCACGCGCTGCTCGTGGCGGATCGACTCGAGCACCTTGTAGGGCCCGACGATCACCGCATCGCCCTCCGCCAGCCCCGAGCGAATCACCGTGTGCGTGACGTCGCTTGCGCCGATGCTCACCGGCGTGACCACGGCCCGCCCGTCGATCAGGCGATAGACCACGGTGCTCATCGTCCGCGCCAGGTCGACCTCGGGGCGCAGGCGAATGTCGGCCGGCAGCTCGTCGGTGGCCCGCCCCAGGACGGCCTGGCTGGGCACGCGGATGACGTCGCGATGACGACGGGTTTCGATGTCCACGTCGCCGCTGAGGCCGGTGAAGATGCGTCGCCCTCGCGTGTCGATGCGCACCTCGGTCTTGTAGTAGCGGCTGCCGTCGCGTTCCTCCGTGGGCGCCAGCGCAATGGTCTCCACCACGCCGTCGAACACCTCGCCGGCGTACGCCTGCATGTGGACCCGCGCCCGCTGCCCCACCTCGAGCTGCGCCACCGACATCTCATCGACGCGCGCCACCATCAGCATCTGCGAGAGGTCGGCCACCTCCATGATGACCGTGCCGGGGTTATTCATGGTCCCGGTCACGACCAGCTCGCCCACCTTGGCGTTGATGCGGGTGATCACGCCGTCGATGGGCGAGGTGATCGTTGTATAGCTCAGGGCATCGCGGGCGCGGGCGATCTCGGCGTCGGCCGCCTCCAGATTGTGCTTCATGACCTCAAGCTGAGCGACGTCGGCGCGAAGAGCCTGCTCGGCGGAGTTGAGCCGCGCCGTCAGCTCGTCCACGCGCGTCTGCGCCTGGTCGACGGCCGCCTGGCTCACGTCGCGCGAGGCCAGAAGCTGCCGCTGGCGCTGGAGTTCGCGGCGGGCGTCGGCCAGCGAGACGCGCGACGCCTCGATCTGCGCCTCCTGGGCGGCGATGCGCGCCTGGGCCACCTTCATCTGCGCCTCCTCGGCCGCCCGTCGGGCCTCGGCCGAGCGCAACGCCGCGCGCAGGTCGCGGTCGTCCAGCCGCACCAGCACCGAGGCCGGGTCGCCGTCGCCCCTGTCGCGGCGCACGCTCTGGCCTTCCTGAAAAGGCAGCTCGACGATGCGGGCGGCCACGCGGGCGCTGATCTGGACGCGCTGCCGCGGCTGCACCTGCCCCGGAGCGCTGACGATCTCGATCAGCTCCCCCCGCGCCGCCGGCTCCACCCGCACCACCACCGCCTCGGCATCGGCGCTGTGCCCGTGCAGCAGATACCAGCCCACGGCCGAGCCAACCCCCGCTAGGCCCGCCATTATGATGATCAGGATGATTGCGGTCTTCACGGTTGGATCACTGCCTGGAACGACAAAGGCGGCGCACCCGGAATCGCCGGCCGCCGGGGGTAAGTATAACGGTGCGCCGCCGCGATGGAAGCGAGGGCGTGACACTTTCTGCGGCCTGCGATCCGGAATGGCGCCGGCGCGCAACGCAGCACGGGTGTCCTCGCCGGCGTCTCGCCAGTGCCTGACGATGCAGCGGCACAACGTAGCACGCGTAGCACGCGTAGCACGGGCGTCCTCGCCCGTGCCCAACGGGCCTGGTGGCACAGCCCCGGGCGCATCGCCCCGCCGGCATTCTGTACATCCGTCGTCGCCGGCGTTATCGTGCCGGGCAGTTCACAGAGGGGCGCTGTGCAGACGGCCGCGGTGTTTGTCCAGGCCGGGTTCGGCGCCCCGGAGAGGTTTGCATGCAGTCCGTGATCGTTGGCAAGGTCTACGTGCTGGGCGACAACGTCGATACCGACCAGATCATTCCCGCGCAGTATCTGTCGTTCAATCCGGCCGATCCGGCGGAGCGCCGGTATTTTGGAAGGTACGCCAACAGCGGCGTGCCCGAGCAGCAGGCGGGGCTGCCCGGCGGCCACATCCGCTTCGTGCCCGAGGGGCAGTTCCGCAGCGAGTTCAGCATCATCGTGGCGGGGAGGAACTTCGGCTGCGGCTCGTCGCGCGAGCACGCGCCGCTGGCGCTGGCGGAGGCGGGCGTGCGCTGCGTGATCGCCGAGTCCTACGCCCGCATCTTCTTCCGCAACGCCGTCAACGGAGGCTACCTCATCCCCTTCGAATCGTCCGCGCGGCTGATCGACAGGGTATGCACGGGCGACGAGCTGGAAGTCCATGTGGACAGCCGCCAGGCCATCAACCGCACCCGCAACCAGAGCTACGAGCTGCGCCCCCTTGGGGACGTCCTGCCGATCATCGAGGCGGGAGGGATCTTCCAGTACGCCCGGCAGGCCGGCATGCTCAACGCCGCCGCCGGTGCCGGCGCGTAATCGGAATCTTGCTCCCCAGGGTCAGTGGCCGGGCCGGCAGCGACACCGGCGCATCCGGGCGGGTCCCCGAAGGCGAGTAGGCTCGCTCAAAACGACCGACGACCGGCCGCGACGGCTGCGCCGGCGCCTCGCCGGGCGGCAGTTCGCTCCAGTCGGGCGGCGGCGGGCTGGGCTCGAAGCCCTCGATGGTTGCCTGCGGGATGACCATGTTGATCAGGGACTCGATCCGCGTCAGCTCCTCCCCCTCCTCGCGCGTCACGAAGGTGAACGCCTTGCCGGCCGCGCCCATCCGCGCCGTGCGGCCGACCCGATGCACATACGCCTCGGGGTCCTCGGGGATGTCGTAGTTGATGATGTGGCTGATGTCGGCCACGTCGATGCCGCGGCTGGCCAGGTCGGTGGCCACCAGCACGTCGAACTTGCCGCTGCGGAAGCTCTTCATGACGCGTTCGCGTTTGTTCTGGGCCAGGTCGCCGTGGATTTCGCGGCACTCGATGCCGTCGGCGTGAAGCTTGCGCGCCAGCTTGTGGGCCCCGTGTTTGGTGCGGCAGAAGACGATGGCCAGCTCCGGGTTTTCGCGGATGAGCAGGGCTTTGAGCAGGCGGTACTTGTCCCAGGGCTGGACGGAGAAGTAGTACTGCTCGACGCTCTCGACGGTGGGTTTCTCGTCGGCGCCGGGCGCCACCAGCTTTTCCACCGGCTCGCGCATGTAGGTGCGGGCGAGCCTCTCGATCTCGCCGTCGATGGTGGCAGAAACGAAGATGGTCTGGAGGTGATTTTCGATTTTCGATTTTCGATTTTCGATTGGGAGCGCGGTCTCCCCTTCGTCGCTGGGTCGCTGGGTCGCTGCGTCGCTCTCGCCCGCTTCGTCGCTCCCACCCCCTTCGTGCGTTTGCGGCAGTGCTGAGTCCTGAGTGCTGAGTGCTGAGTCCTGAGTGCTGAGTGCCGACTCGGCGGAACTGCCCATTCGTGCTTCGGCATTCGTCATTGATTCGAGCTTCGGGCTTCGGCCGTCGTCATTGCCCCCCTCCGTGCCTCCGTCCCCCCGCGCAACTGAAGCCTGACCCCTGAACCCTGAACCCTTCTTCACCCTCGAGAGGATATTGCGTATGTCGTCCCGGAATCCGATGTCCAGCATCCGGTCCACTTCGTCGAGAACCACGAAGCGCAGGTTGTCGAAGTTGATGATCCGCCGGTCCAGCAGGTCGATCACCCGCCCGGGAGTTCCCACCACGATCTGCGGGCGGTGCTTGAGGAACTTCATCTGGGCGGCGATGCGCTGGCCGCCGTAAACCGGGACCGAGCGGATGGGCGTCATCTGGGCCAGGCGTTTGATCTCCGCGTCAACCTGTACTGCCAGTTCGCGCGTGGGCACCAGGATCAGCGCCTGCGTGGCCCCCTCGCGCTGTACCTTCTGGATGATGGGGATGGCGAAGGCAGCGGTCTTGCCCGTCCCGGTGCGGGCCTGGCCGAGGATGTCTACCCCCGCCAGGGCGCGGGGGATCAGCATCCTCTGGATGTCCGTGGGGGTGATGAACTTCTCCTGAGCCAGCGCGCGGAGAATGGACGGACGCACTCCCAGCGCCGCAAATTCCTCGGGAAACGGTGTCTGATCGGATTTGGTTGGCGGTGTCTGTGTCACGGCGGAAATACTACATCATACAGACCGCGAGGCAGTGCTCAAGGGCGCTGCTTCGCTGCTTGCGCGGCGTCCCGTGCGGGAAGCGAGGCAAGGACACCGCCGTCCTTGCCTCGTCCGCCGGTCGAGTTGATCTCAGGTCACCGCGATCTTGCGCGGCTTGGTCTCCTCCCGCTTGTTGAGCGTGATGCTCAGGACGCCGTCGGCAAGCCTGGCCTCTACCTGGCGATCGTCCACGGTCGGCGGCAGCGTGAAGCTGCGCAGGAACCGGTCGAAACGCCGCTCCTTCAGCAGATACTCGCCGGGCTTCTCCTGCCGGTTTTCCTGGCGCCGTTCCGCGGAGATGGTTAATGTCTGGTTTTCCAGTGTGATGTCCACCTCGTCTTTTTGGAATCCGGGCAGTTCGGCCTCGACGTACAGATGGTCGGCATCTTCGCGCACGTCCACGGGATAGGGCGCCCAACGAGGCTGCTCGCCCTGTCCGGTCAGAAACCGGCCCAGCAGGCCGTCGAACTCACGATGAAGGGCCTCAAAGGGATCGGCGGCCAGATTGCGTGCCACGCGAGTCGGCAGTGCCATGGTATATCTCCTTTCTTGTGTGTTCTCCGCCTCGCCGGTAGAACAAAAGGCGTGCCAGTCGCCGCCGTGGGAAGAACCGCTGTTTTCGGGCACATTTTGGACTTTTTTTGACGCCGCTCCGCCGCAGCAGACCTGTCATTGTTGCAGTCGTCGAACCGTATGGCAGCCTCCCCCCCGCTATTGGCCATTATCGGCCCCACCGCCTCGGGAAAATCCGAACTGGCGGCGGCCGTGGCCCGCGCCGTCGGGGCGGAAATCCTCAGCGCCGACTCCATGCAGGTCTACCGCGAGATGGACATCGGGACCGCCAAGCCCACCGCCGCCGAACGCGCTGCCATCGTCCATCACCTGCTCGACATCGTCGATCCCGATCAGCCCTTCACGGTGGCGCGATTCGTGGAGCTGGCCGACGCGGCCATCGCGGATGCCGCCGCCCGGGGCGTGCCCCTCATCGTCACCGGCGGCACGCCGCTCTATTTTAAGGCCCTGTTCGAGGGACTGTTCCAAGGACCACCGGCCGACCCGGCCCTGCGCCAGCGCCTTATGGACATGGGCGGGGCGGAGCTGCATGCGCGGCTCAGCGCTGTCGATCCGCAGGCCGCTGCGCGCATCCACCCCAACGACATCAAGCGGATGGTCCGCGCCCTGGAGGTCTTCGAGCTGACGGGTCGGCCGATTTCGGCGTGGCAGACGCAGTGGTCGGCGCCGTCGGTGCGCCATGCGGCGACGTGGATAGGCCTGATGTGGCAGCGCGAGCAGCTCAACCGCCGCATCAACGCGCGCGTGCGGGCGATGCTCGCCGCTGGATGGGTCGATGAGACGCGGCGGCTCCTTCAGCGCTACGGCCGGCTCTCGCACACAGCGGCCGAGGCGACCGGCTATCGCCAGATCATGGAGCATCTGGCCGGACGGCTGTCGCTGGAGGAGGCCGCCGAGCAGATCAAGATCGCCACGCGTCAGCTCGCCCGCCGCCAGATGAAGTGGTTCAGGCGATTTGCCAACGTGCGGTGGCTGGCGGGCGATGCGCCGCTGGAGGCGAACGTACGCGCGGTTCTGGCGGCGTGGGCCGCGGTGCGCTAAAGTCAGTTGATCAGCTTCGCTATCTCCCGCGGCGTAAGGTTCTCCGCAACCTCAAAGCTCGCGTCGCGCAGAGTCAGTCTGACGACGTGAAATCTCCAGTAGACGCATGAGAAGCAGGCGAACAGGAAGTCGTTACCGCGCCGGCTCACCAGCTCCATGCTGATGGCGCGGTCGAGCCACAGGAACCGCTTCTCCCAGTCGAAGCGAGTGGGATCATCGCTCCAGATTAGTTAGAAACGTGCCGTGCCGGCACTTGCCCTGTGCGTAGTATTGCTTGACCATCATCAGATAGGACCCGTCGATTGCATGCACGGCCGCCGACTCGCTACTGCTCATGTTCTTCCCGCCGTAGTCGCGCGGGGCGACCAGAGCCTGGCCGCGGTCGCGCCACTGGAGCAGGTCCTCCGAGTAGGCCACGCCCACACAGGCCCTGCCGTCTGCCGAGTCGATGGTCGTATACAGGTAGAAGCCATCATCGAACTTCGAGACGTGCGGATCGCGGCAGCCTCCGCCGCCACTGGCCGGCCAAGGGAGGATTGAGGGGTCGTAGACGGGATTAACTCTCAGGTCGGCAGTGGCTGCGCCTGGACAGGCGAGGATACACGATCAGCGTGCGATTCATTTCGCTCGCGGTGCCACATGATCGGCTGCCCGGGGAGGATCTGCGCGTCCCTGAAAGTGAGCCGCCCGCAGGTTGGAGCAGATGGCTTCCCAATGTGTGCCGATGGGATGCCCCGTCTGTGCCATGCGTGGAGGGAACTGTCGACGATCTGATGCGTTGGATGGAAGAGGGCCGCAAGGTCACGGGAATCCCCTATGCTTGGGTGGCGGACAAACCGGGCTTTCCACTTGAGCGCACAACGCGCGGTTGGACGCTGCGGACGCCAATGTGGTTCATCGTGGCGATTCAGTTCTTCTGCCTAATCGTGGCAAGGACTGTGCGCTTAACGCTGCGGAGCAGCCGGCGCCAGCACCGCCTCGCCGCGGGTCTCTGCCCCACCTGCGGCTACGACCTGCGCGCCACGCCGGACCGCTGCCCCGAATGCGGCACCGTCGTCCGGCGCCCTGCGACGGCGGATCAGCCGGAACAGTCTTCGTCCGATCCGCCGGCCCCGCCGGGCGCCACGTCCAGTCCCGACCCGCAACCAGCCGCCCGATGACGCCCGGCGCGACCACATCCCGCACCGCGCTGTCGCCTGTCCTCCACGCGGCCGCCGCGTCGCAGGCACAGCGGCATGAGTTGAGCGTGTGGCAGGCGACTTCCCGGACCGCCCCCAGAGGCGTGGACTGCCAGAGCCTGCGGTTCATGCCAGGCTGCCATCGTCCAGCTCAACAGGATGGCCGCCCTCTCCTGTGGCAAGATCATCCCCCGCCTTCATGCAGCAGCGCGTCGGGGGGGACGGGCTGGTCGCGGGAGGCGGCGGGGGGCCGCCACAGGAGCCTCATGCGCGCGATGCCCGTTGTGTCCCAGTAGTCCAGCCGCAGGGCGTGCAGGCCGGCGGCCAGATCCAGCGGCACGCGCACTCCGTTGCGCAGGCGTGAGAGGTTGGGCTCATCGGCGACCAGGCGCCCGTCCACCCACAGCCGCGCCCCGGCGTTGGCCACCAGCACCAGCTCGTAGCGGCCGGCTTCGCGCACCCTCAGCAGACCGCTCCAGCGGATCGAGAAATTGTCCTTTCCCGTGGATTCATCGGGGGCATCCTCGCCCCAGTCGAAGTCGACCTGGGCATCGACGCGCATCGCGACCGGCGACGAGAAGGTGGTGCCGCGATGCAGCTCGGCCGCCAGCCCGGGACGCAGTCCCATGGCGACCAGCGCCGCCGCATCGGCCTGGCCGATACGCGATTCGGCCAGCGAGCGGCGAAGCCCCGTCAACGCCGGCAGTGCCTGGCGGTAATGCTCGGCCGCGTGGCCGTATACGTGGCGCTGCGTCAGCCCAGTGAGGCGCTGGGCCAGGTCCCACCAGTCGCCGGCAATCTCGTAGCGGTCGCTGTCGGTCAGGTGGCTCAACTCGCGGCTCGCCAGGCGCTTGAGCGGTTCATCCGATCCGCCGGCCAGATGCGGCAGGCCGGCGTTCCAGTCGTTCTTGATGCAGCAGAGGAACCAGCCGAGGGCCAGATGGGCCTGCGGATCGTCGCGTTGCTGGAGCAGGTCCCGCGCCGTGTGGCTGCGTTCGTAGTGCTGGCGGATGGTCGCCACCTCAGCGTTGCGTTGTCGCGACTGCAGCGTCAGGGAAACGTGTCGCGCCGCCGTCGCGGCCTGCTCGGCCAGATCAGCCAGTCGCGAGGCGGCGGCGTAATCGTCGGCGGCCACCGCCATGTCGATGGCATCCAGTGCGGCGCTGGCGACGGCCGCCAGAAGCTGCGGCGAGTCGGCCGCCCTCCGCGCTGCCATGAGCGCGGCCAGGGTCATCGACAGCGGATCGACGGCGAAGGAGCGTGCGAGCTGGCGGATGGCGCGGGTGGCGGTGTGGGCATCTCCGGCAGCGGCGGCCACGTCGCGGGCATCGCTCAGCAGCGCGAAGCGTGCTGCCGGCTCTTCGGCGGTATCGGCGGCCTGGTCGATCAGACGGCGTGCCAGCGCGCGGCGTGAGAGACGGTCGTTGAGCAGGAAGTCGGCGGCGAAGACCTCGCGGACCATCCGCTGGGCGCGGGCGAGGCTGTCGGCGTCAGGCACGGGAGCCGGGGCAGAGGCCGGCGGCAGGAGCGTCGCCGGCGCCCGGTCGCGTTCGGCCGCCAGCGCGGCATGGTTTGGCGCAGCAGAAAGGATTGCGACGGCCGCCGTAACGCCGATCAATCGCATAATCGACATGAGCACCACCCTGCAAAACCTGTCCAGCGGGGATTGACCCAGAAGACAGACTATACCGCGGCCGACCTGGGCGGCAAGAGCTGTGACGCTGTGACGTGGCGGCGGGCGCGGTGTTCGCGGGACGTTTATTGCGGCTGGACCTCCAGGATCACGCCGGCGGACAACGGCGGACGGTCACCCTCGCCTGTGCCCCCGACCCTTGCGGCCCAGTGACACGGGAGCTTCAGTCACGAGGGAACAATGTAATGTACGAGTCGATCAGCGCCCGCAGTCGCCGCAGGGCCTTGCCGCGATGGCTGATGCGGTGCTTGTGTTCGGGGGGGAGCTGGGCTGTGGTCAGACCCAGGTCCTCAACCAGAAACAAAGGGTCGTAGCCGAAGCCGTTGTCGCCGCGGGGAGCGTGGATGATTCGGCCCTCGACGGTGTCGCGCGCGGTAAACAGAATGCGGCCGGCGGGATCGGACAGGGCGAGTACGCAGACGAAACGCGCCGTCCGCCGCGTGTCCGGCACATCTGCCAGTTGCCGCAGCAACAGTGCGTTGTTGTCGGCATCGCCGCGGCCGGCGTTGTGCAGCTCGGCCCAACGGGCGCTGTGCACACCGGGGCGGCCGTCGAGGGCGTCGACCTCCAGTCCGCTGTCGTCGGCGACGGCGTGGCAGTTGAGCAACGTGGCGTAATGGGCGGCCTTGAGGCAGGCGTTGGCGCGGAAGGTGGCGCCGGTTTCCTCGGGGGCGGCCAGATTGCGGTGAGCGGTCAGGTCATCGAACCGGATGCGATCGCCGGCGAGCATCTGCCGGAACTCGCGGACCTTGCCGGGATTGGTGGTGGCGATGAGAAGCCGCACGGTTAACCACTAGTGCCGTTTCCAGTTGACCAGTTGCGCGCTCATCGTGCCACTCATGCTGCCTTCCTGCAATGACGGCGATACGAATTCCAACTCTGGAGACTGATCTGACGAGTGCCGTTCCGCCAAGTCAG
>Ga0308417_1000327_pt1 | contig 35621 bp, 24 predicted proteins | sample HotsprSampleOS65_FD_203528 | JGI IMG/M metagenome (GOLD analysis project Ga0308417, IMG submission 203528) | Hot spring phototrophic mat microbial communities from Octopus Spring, Yellowstone National Park, Wyoming, United States - 20090730_OS65 ...
CGCGCCCGGCTGCGACAGGAACGGCAGCGCCACGTCACGATTGGGGACGCGCAGCGTGAGGTGCAGTGTGTCCACTGGGCCCATCGCATCACCTGGATGCAGCGACAGTTTCGTGCCGGCGAGACCATCGCGACGCTGTTCCGCCAGTTGGCCGCCTAGCGCTGGTTAAAAGTGCAAGGATAGTGTATACTATTGTCGGGACGGTGGGATCTCCCCGACCACCTTGGCGGGCGCACGGGATTGGCCAGTGCGCTGGGCCCTGGTCGAGCGCTTGATTACCGACGGCATGGCTAATTGTCATAGGTTAAGCACTTGCCTAATCTGTCAAACGAGGATATACTGGTGGCATTCCAAGTCCAAACCGTCACTGTCGCCGGGTGTCAGGGAGCCCGGATCACACCCGCCGACCCCACATTCCTGCTCCCAGTGACGCTGCGATTGAACGGTGCCTGGACACATTTGTCAACCCGGCGGCCTATGCCGAACAATCCTAACTATCGCTCCTGCGGCTATCGCAATCGCCACCTGACCCTACCAGTGATGCTGGCCTTCATCCTTGCGCTCATCTGGCGTCGGGTTCCAGACGTCTGTCCCTTGCCATGCTTGCCATGCAAGTTGGCTCGCTAACACATCCTCTGGGCCCAGCCGACAGCGGTTCAGTCAGCCAGAGCTCTCGGAGCGCTGGCCGGTCTGTCCGGCTGCGGTGGTCGAGCTGGTGCTGTCTCGCGTGCTTGACGCCTTGCCGACCCGTCAGGTGCGGCGCACGCGCCCGACTGTGGCACAACGCTGGCCCACCTGCATATGCAGGTTGCCGCGCTCTATGCAGCGGATGGCACCACACTGAAGGTCTTGTTCCGCAAGCTTGACGGTTTACGCGAGCGTCCGAAGGCCCCGTTGGCTGGCCATCTGGTTATCGCTGTGAACCTGATTCCCCACCTGCCAGCCAACCTCTGATGGGCGGATGCGCCCGCCACGAATGACAAGGTACTGACCCCCGATCTGATCCGCTGGTTGGGGCCCAACACGTTGCTGGTACTCGACCTGGGCTATTGCGCCTCCTGGCACTTTGATGCCATCACGGAGGCTCATTGTTGGGGCGTCACGCGCATGTGTGACAAAGCCCGCTATCAGGTGCATATGAACATATGATAGTTACAACATTATCTGGAAAGCATTCCCGCACTCATTTGACCGATTCGGTTCGTGAGAATCACATCCAGTTCGGATCACCCTCACGGAATCTCGGATAACGGGATAGAAGGCGTGTAGTCCGCCCAGTGGATAGGTGTCCATAAAACCAGAACGATATGGTATTATACCTCTCGCTACCATCAACCAGTCATCGCCATCTGTCTGATAATATATATATTTGTAACCGTTCCGGGAAACGTTCGCCAGGCAGGACTCCTCTACACCACCTCACCTGAACGGTTATCATAAAAGGCTTTTCCGATTTGTAGAGCGACCGTATCACCAGGCCGTAGAGTCAGAACCGCACACACTCTGGTGTATATCACGTTTAGCTCTTTCTAAAGAGCTAAATCGCAACCTGACAAAACAAAGCGGAATGACCTTAATATTAATATTATGATGACACAACGGTGATCAATGATCAGTGATCAGTGGTCGGATTATCCTGACTGCTGACCACTTTTTTGTGTGCCGTAAACAAACGCTGAACGAGAGAATCGATCATGAAATATTCTATACTTGCACCATATCTGCGCAACGTTATTCCGTTGACACTGCTGAGTAGCCTGGCACTGTACGCGCTCTGGCCGTGGCTTCCATTTACACGACAGACGATAGCTCCGCGCACAATTGTGTTTTACGGCTTCAGTATTTTAGGCAGTGTGATGGAACAGGCGATTTTTCCGGCATTCCAGAGCCAATGGTGTGCGCAGACGGGCGAGCAGGTCGAGTTTATCAGTTCTTTTGCTGGTTCGGGCACAATCACCAACCAGATTATCATGGGTGTGCCGGCCGAACTGGCCCTGCTCTCGCTGGAACTCGACGCACTGCGCCTGAGCGAGGCCGGCGTTATTGATGCGAACAGCTGGTATGCTTTACCCCAACGCGGAGTGATCAACCGCACGCCGTTTGTGATTCTGGTGCGTCCCGGCAATCCCAAAGGTATTCATGATTTTATCGACCTGACGCGACCGGGTATTGGCGTGGTGCATCCCGATCCCTTAACCTCAGGCGGCGCAAACTGGGCCATTGTTGCCGAGTATGGGGCCGGGGCGCGTGCTGATCCTGATCGACCTGAGGCCGGCTATGATCTGCTCCTGGGGATCTGGCGCAACGTTGTGGCACAGGCCGCTTCGGCTCGCTCGGCGCGTACACAGTTTGAAAACGGGTTCGGCGATGCGCTGATTACCTACGAACAGGAGGCACTCTACGATCAGGCACGTGGGCGATTGCAAGCCGAGATTATCTATCCACAACGCACAATCCTGAGCGAGCATACGCTGGTTATCATCGAGCGCCATATTGCCCCGGCTCAACGTGAATTGATCGATGCCTTTGTACAATTTCTGTGGAGTGAACCGGCCCAGCGCCTGTTTGTCGAATATGGTTACCGCAGTGTTTATGAGGAGTTAAACCGCGCAAACCCGCAGTTTGGCACGATTGGCGATCCCTTTATGATTGATGATTTTGGCGGCTGGCCGCAGGCAAAACGCGACATTGTCGAGGGCATTTGGAAAGATCGTGTGCTACAGGAGTTGGAGCGATGAGTATGTCCAGGCCGAGTCGATCAGCCGGTAATCGCCATAGTTCAGCCAGCACGGTTGCCCACCCATCACCCTGGCTACCGGTCAGTATGCTGATCGTCGTGTTGCTGCCGCTGCTCCTGATGCCGCTGACAGCGGTGTTTATCTTTGCTTTTCGTGGTGGTATCGGGGCTTTCATTGCGGCGCTGCTCATTCCTGATGCGCAGTTTGCGCTACGGTTCAGCCTGCTGATCGCCTTTGCCACCGCCCTACTCAATGGACTAATTGGCACCTTTGCCGCATATGTGTTGAGTCGGTATCGCTTTCCGGGCCAACGTCCCTTGAACATCACGGTCAATCTCCCCGTCGCCATCCCCACGGTCGTTGTGGGTACGTCGCTCTTGTTGCTGTGGGGGCCAATCGGGTTGCTGGGACACTGGCTCGATCCGCTCGGCTTGCAACCAATGTTTACACCGTTCGGAGTGTTGCTGGCGCATCTCTTTGTTACCTTTCCGTATATGCTCAGTACGATCAAGCCGCTCCTGGATGAACTGGAGACGACCTATGAAGAGGCAGCGTATACCATTGGTGCCAGTCGCTGGCAAACCTTCTGGTATGTCACTCTGCCCGCCCTACGCGGGGGCATTTTCACCGGTGCGCTGCTGACCTTTGCCCACTCACTGGGTGAGTTTGGCGCGACGGTGCTGGTGTCGGGAAACTTACGCCTGCGCACCCAGACCGCACCACTTTACATTTTTGCCCAGTTTGAGGCCGGGAATATCGCCGCTGCCAATGCCGTTGCAGCGGTGCTGGCGGCATTATCGTTTGTCATTTTCTTTTTCCTGCTACGCTACACCGGGAATGGGCGTTAGCAGAAGAGTTGAAATCAATGCGCTATATGGGGGACTGATGTCGATTGTGCTGGATCAGTTGATCAGATGGTATGGCAACCAGGCGATTGTCGATCAGGTGTCGCTCGAAGTGGCCGATGGCGAATTGTTTGTATTGCTGGGAGCCAGCGGCAGTGGCAAAAGCACGGTATTACGACTGATTGCGGGCCTGATTCAGCCCGATGCCGGGCGAATCGTGTTGCATGGACGTGATGTCACCGCTGTGCCACCCCAACAGCGCAACATGGGCTTTGTATTTCAGAACTACTCGATTTTTCGGCATATGACCGTAGCCCAGAATATTGAATTCGGGCTAAAAATCCGCAGAGTACCCCCTGGTGAACGAGCACGACGGCGCGATGAGCTGCTCGATCTGGTAGGACTGGTCGGCCTGGGTAATCGCTATGCGCATCAACTCTCCGGTGGGCAGCAGCAGCGGGTGGCACTGGCACGGGCACTGGCCTACGAGCCGAAGGTACTCCTGCTCGACGAGCCGTTCGGGGCGCTGGATGTGAAGATTCGTGCCCAATTGCGGCGCACGCTGAAGGAGATACAGCGCCGCTTGCAGATTACGACCATTCTGGTAACACACGATCAGGAGGAGGCATTTGAGCTGGCCGATCGTATTGGCGTGATTGAGCGCGGCAAGTTGCTGGAGGTTGGCGCACCAGAAACGCTCTATGCCTACCCGCGCACCGTTTTTACGGCCACCTTCCTCGGCACGGCTACTGTGCTGGTGGGCCGCGTTGACAATGGGTATGCCCGCTTTGGCTCGCTGCAGCTACCCCTGCCCCTCGATAGCGCCACCGACTATGAAGACGGCGATCGCGTGCAGATTCTCGTACGCCCGGAACAGGTGGCACTTAGCGTCACCGAGCCAAAGAGCCATGTGCCGGTGATTGGGCGTGGCACGATTGTCGAGCACGTGTTTGCGGGTGACCGGCGACGGTTGCGCCTGCGGTTGCCGCATCTTCCGGGGGTGCGCCAGATTGCGCCCGCAGCACCGTTTGGTGAAGAGGGTTTGCTGGTTGATACCGTGGTACCGACCGATGTGCCGCTTGCAGGAGACGCGATCTGGGTCAGTCTGCGCGCCTGGCATATGCTCAAACCACCACCGCGCCGCCTGTTGCTATACGATCCTGCGGCCAATACCTCCGTAACACCTCTTCTCACCCGCTGGCTGGCGGAAAAACTCGACGCGACGGTGACCGTGCTGGGCATCGCGGCGACCAACGAAGCACTTGACCCGGTTGCGACGATGCTGCAACGCTACCTGGACGCAGCCGATCTCCCGGCGGAGCTGCATCTACGCGTGGGCGATGCCGAACAGCATCTTACCATTGAGCAGACTGAGTCGTTGTATGATCTGCTGGTGCTGGGCTGTGGCGAAAGTACCGACGCAGGAGCGACTGCTCAGCCACCCGACGTGCGTATGATCGAACGCATCGCACGTAGTGGGATGACCCCGATCCTACTGGTGAAAGGCTCGCGCACACAGCTCTTGCGCATCCTCATCTGCACTGCCGGTGGTGAGCCAGGCAAAAATGATGTTCGTACGGGTGGGCGACTGGCGCGACGCTTTGGGGCGACGGTGACGATTCTCCATGTATCAAATCCGGTACGTGGGGTAAGCCTGCTGGTAAAGACGCATCTCGAACAGGCAGCGGCAACACTCCGGGCACTCGATGTCGCCAACACCGTGCAGATTTATCCATCCACTACACCATCCGAAGGCATTTTACATGTGGCTGGCACAGACGATTACGATCTGATTGTTATTGGTAATCATGGCCCGATTATGCCCACGCTCTTCGGGAGCAGCGACGTAACGCGGCAGGTGATCACCCACGCGCCATGCTCGGTGCTGATTGTTCCAGATGATGCGCTGTAGGTTGTGGGCACATGTACACGACAACTGAACTCTTTGCTCGATGTGCATAAACCGGAGCTTCTCATGTACCATTGAGACCAGCTTACTGGCTGAATACCCCTGAAATTACCATATGCTATAACCGGTGCGCCCTCCCATATAGTATTCTGACCTTCCGTAGACCCAACCTGTCACCAACAGCTGGGACGGTCAGGGAGAACGAGCAGAACCCTTATTCGTTGGCATCGGACGTTCTCTCCCCATTCATTTCGAGCGAGGCCATGATCGCCTGCAACATAGGCAGCGCATCAGCTTCGTTCGCTGCCTTATAGCCGTAGAGGAAACCATAAACCTGGTAATCACCCTGGCCACGTCCGGGTTGGCGATAGAGGGCCACACCCTTTGAGCCACGCTCAGTCATAAAGCTGATACCCGTAGCCCACGGCTTCGGCGGAAACGCAATAATATCTTCCTCAATCACAGGCCGACCATAGATACGCTCCAGGGTATCGCGAGCACGGTTGCGCAAGTTCTCGCCCGTATTGCCATACGCATCACCTTCGGCCATGAAACTATCCACAGCAGCAAAGGTGCCACGGTCGGCGCTAATAAAGATGGTCAGATCGTTGCCCAGTGACTCCTGGGTCAGGCGGTCACCTGGATAGCGGATGCGCCAGCGACCGCCGGGAGCGCTAAAAACCACTTCCTGCGCATCACCCTCATCCTCAATCCGAACGGGCGTTGCGCTCGAACTGCTGATCGTCGGGGTTGGATCGACGATGATCGGCGTTGTTTCGAGTTGTATGGTCGGGGTCGTTTCCAGTTGTGTGGTCGGCAAGTTACCGGATGTCGGGGTGACTGGCGCGTTGCAGTTGCTCAACCAGACGATCAGGAACAGCGCGATCATAGCTATTCTGGATAGAGATATAGGGATATGCATGATCTGGCTCATTTCTATAAACTACATCGGAATATCACTTCTGCCTCCTGGCCCCTTTGCGCCTTTGCGTTAAACCTCGCGCCATTATTGTCCACCAGATCCCCAACACTCGCTGGTGCTCTAGAGAGAGGGACGCGCAGGCGAAGCAGAAAGCGGTCTGAGCGCTTGAGCGACCTGAGCGGGGCGACGCACTTGAGCGCCTCACCGCTTCACCGCTTCACCGCGCCTCACCACCCACACCGATCCGGGCGACGAGTGGCGCTGAGGATGGCACTAATACCGATCAGAATCAACATACCCGGCCACCAGGCGTTTAACGCGGCAATAATCGCCATGCCAATAAAGAACACGGCTGTACTCACGCCGGCCCAGGGACGGTTGGCCGCCGCGCTGCTAAAGAAGCCCGATAATCCGATCAGGATAAAAATGCCGGGCCAGATCGTGCGCGTCAAAAACAGAATAGCCAGTCCGATCAGAAAAAACCCACTCCCCATGCCACTCCACACAACTGGCCCTGGCCCGCACGGATGCGCGTGTTTGTGCCTGGACTTTGACCGGGGAAGCGCAGGGGCGGGCACGGGAGTCACCGGCTCAGGCATCCTCGTCGGCGCGGAAGTCGGCGGCGACGATGTCTCGGTTGTCGCGGCAACCGGCTCTTCTGCTGCATACGTCGCCGTTTCCCGCCGATACGCCTCGTTTCCTAGCGAGCGTCCACAGTTTACACAGAAGATCGCTCCGACTGGATTCCACGTTGCGCAAGCCGCACACTGCTGATGAGCTGCTGGTGCTGCGGATTGCTGCGGATCACGCCGCAGCGCGATGGTTGCGCCCACATGCGCCGGTCTGGCTGGCGGTAGGGGTGCCGCCATCGTTATTGGTTCGACTGCCGCTTCCATCTGGGAATGATCAGGATCGGCCAGCACCACAGCAGGTTGAGACGGCGTGATCACCGTGCCTTCTACTGCCTGGTGGAGTGCCGCGATCAACTCGTCGGCAGTGCTAAAGCGAGCGGCCGGATCGCGTGCCAGCGCCTGCATCACCACCTCGGCCACGGCGGGAGAAACATCCGCACGCATCTCGCGTAAGGGGCGTGGTTCCTGAACCAGACGCGCTGCCAGGATTGCCAGCGGTGTATCGGCCTGGAACGGAAAGGCACCACTCAAGACCTCATAGAGAACCACACCAAGTGCATACACGTCGGCTGATGGGCCAATATCTGGCAAACCCTGAGCCTGTTCGGGTGACATGTACTCCGGCGTGCCCATCACCATGCCCGTGCGGGTCAGTCCAGGAGCGCCATTCACATCACGCGCCAGACCAAAATCGGTCAGGTAGACCCAGCCTTCATTGCTGATCATAATATTGGACGGCTTGATGTCGCGGTGTATCACGCCCCGGCGATGGGCATAGCTCAACGCCCGGGCAACAGGCGTCAGGATTGCAAGCGCCTGTTGCACCCTCAATGCCCCCTGACGTTCCAGCATACCCTTGAGCGTCTCACCGGGGATGTATTGCATTGCGATGTAGTACAGATGATCGGCCTCGCCAATATCATAGATCGGCACAATATGTGGATGCTCCAGGCTTGCCGCTCGCCGTGCTTCCTGCCGGAACCGATCAACGTACACCGTGTCTTGTACCAGAGCTGGCGACAAGACCTTCAGCGCTACGATCCGATCCAGATCGATCTGCCGCGCCTGATACACCAGTGCCATCCCGCCTCGTCCCAGTTCGGCCATAATTTCAAACCGACCTACTCTTGTACCCGGAATTTGCACCATCATTTTGACACCCTGTTCGTATAAACACGAACTACACGGTTGCACTCACGATCTCTGATGCCGATGTGGAGCGTTGCCAGCAGAACCGATTGACTATCCTGGTACCGACGCATTGCATTGATACCAGGATTACCAGATTTGAACGCCCACCGTGCAGGTCATGGTGTGAACAGAACGATGCTCGTTCTGCCTGTTGACGATATACTTTCTGGAAATAGGACGAAATCATCGGGTTCGAGGTTGCAACCGTGCATATGTTGTGTTTACGAATGCTGCTGCTCCGGGTGCCTGATCTGGAGAACATTTGAGGCGTCGCACGATCGAGATACGGTTGGGAGAGGATAGCATAGGAGTACTATTCAGCCATACACGCCTCAGCTGATTGTTGCATCGCCTGCGCGATCTGCTCCTGCGTGATAGTCTCATCTAACACGGCCCGCAGTTGCAGGTTGACCGCTTGCAACGCGCAACGTAACCCGCGGGTTGGTGGCAACCCGCTCGCATCCTCTGCCTGAGCAGCCGCTGCCGCCAGCAGCGGATTCTCCACAACGGCTGGATCGTTCAGGACACTGCGCAGGGCAGGCAAGCGGCCCAGTTCACGCGCCAGTCGTATCTGAGTCTCTGGCTCAGTCAGAAAGCGGGCAAAATCTTGAGCGTAGACCCGTTCAACCCCATCCAGGTTGCGCTGAAACAGCAGATAGCTACTGCCAAGCGCCGATGCGGCCCGGCGACCCGTCGCTGGCATATACGGCATAGGTGCGATACCGGTGTCAGGTAGACCATCTGGCCCGGTATAGTCTGCAATAGCCCAATCGCCATCTATGGTCATGCCCACTTGCCCGGTACGAAACAGGGCACGGCTATCGGGATAACTCTGTTGTTCGGGCGGTGCGGCGACGCGCAGTTCGCGGATCAAGTTGAGCGCGTCGATCATCTGGGGGGTATTCAGGGTAGGCCATTCACCATCGGGAGTTGTGAGGGCACCATTAGCCCCGTTCAACCAAGCCAGCAACCAGTGTGCCTCGATCCAGGCCGTCGTGATCCCATGATATTCGCCACCACGTACTGCTCGGGATAGCATAATCAGCTCATCGGTCGTGCGCGGCGGTTCCGCCACCAGTGCCCGGTTGTACAGCAATACCAGAAAGTCCTGTGCTGTCAGAGGATGGCCCCATAGCTTTTCGGCACGTGTTGCACTGGTAAGCGTTGCTGACAATAACGCCTCACCGGGGACAACCGGATCAACCGGTTGTAGTTGCCCATCAATCAACAACCCGGCCAGATCCTCGTGATTGCCCCAGATGAGATCGGGAGCAGCAGCTTCCACCAGGTTAGCCGTAATCAGATCCACGCGCAGACCAGTCACACTCTTGGGGATCACCGTGATCTCGATTCCCGTGCGGGCCGCAAATTCAGCCGCCAGAACTCTCATCTGCTCCAGAGCTTGCGCCTGTTCGGTCGTCCAGATCGTCAATACTGGTGAGTGCGGCGTTGGTTCTGGTGAGGGTAGGGGTGTTATCCGCAGCGGTGTTGCCACCGCGGTGCTGACCGGGCCACGTGGTGTCTGCGTGGCCTCCACTGCTACCGGCGTAAGCGCTGGTGGAGCTTCCAGCCAGGCGCATGCCACCAGCAGGATCAGAATGAGCATCACGAACATGCGTTGCCGCCAACCCATTGTCTTCACACGCATCAACCGGTATTTTTCAGACCAGCGGCAATACCGTTAATACTGAGCAAGACTGCCGCTTCAATCGCTGCATGTTCCGGGCCGGATGGGGCCGCCCGCAACCGCCGCATCAGTTCGATCTGGACGTAGCTGAGCGGATCGACATATACCGCACGCTGAGCCATCGTCCGTTGCAACTCCGATGTGGGATCCATAAGATCGCAGAAGCCAGCCACATCACAGATCAGGCGGTAGGTGCGTTCATATTCTGCGACAATCGCGCTAAAGATCTCATCAGCCAGCGCCTGATCAGGCACCAGATCGGCATACTGGCGGGCGATACCCATATCGGCACGCGAGAGCGTCATCTGTGCGCTGCCAATCATGGTGCGGAAAAAGGGCCAGCGCTGATACATCTCCTGCAGGGTGGTCAGACCGGGGGAGTCCGCAAGTTGCGTGGAGTCGGTTTGTTGACAAATCAGTTCCATTGCTGTCCCCAACCCATACCAGCCTTGCAACGTATGGCGGCTTTGCATCCAGCTAAACACCCAGGGAATCGCCCGCAAATCCTCAATGCGTGTGCTGTTGCTACGGCTGGCAGGGCGCGAACCAATGCGCAGACGGCTGATCTCGGCCACAGGTGTGGCATGCCGAAAATAGGTGACAAAACCGGGATGGTCATAGACCAGCGCCCGATAGTGCTGGCGGGCAATGGCGCTCATCCGTTCCATGGTCGCCATCCAGGCTGGTGCCGGTTCAGTCGTGGTTTCGGGGAAGCTGCCGCGTAGCACTGCATTCACCACCTGCTCCAGGTGACGCTGTGCAGTGGGCGCATCAAAGTACTGGTCGGAGATCACCTCGCCCTGCTCTGTCCAGCGAATTTGCCCGCGAATCGTGCCTGGCGGTTGGGCCAGAATCGCGCGATTGGCCGGGCCACCACCGCGCCCGACTGCTCCGCCGCGCCCGTGCATCATCCGCAGTTTGATCTGGTGCTGTTCTGCCAGCGCAGTTAACTCGACCTGAGCACGATAGAGTGCCCAGTTGGCCGAGACAAACCCGCTCTCCTTATTGCTATCGGAGTAGCCCAGCATTACCTCCTGCACATTATGGCGCAGGCGCAGGTGATCACCATAGACCGGCAATTTCAGACAGAAATCCAGGATCGCTGCTGCACCCTTCAGGTCGGCATCGGTCTCGAACAGCGGCACGATATTCAGCCGGCTATAGCGCCCCGGTTGATATAAGCCTGCTTCACGCGCCAGCAACAATACAGCCAGCAAATCGCTCGCCCCTGCCGTTCCGCTGATAATGTAGTTTTCGGTCACTTCTGGATCGACTTGCTCCAGGATTGCCGCGACCGTGCGGAAGGTCTGGATCACATCAATTGTATCGGCACTATAGGCATGCAGGCGTAGCGGAATGAGCGGGCGCGAACTGGTCAACTCCTGCACCAGCAGGCGAGAACGGGTCAACTCATCCATATCGCGGTAGGTATGGCAGATCCCGGCATGGGCGAAAATCTCGTGCAACGCACTGGTGTGGCGGCGGCTGTGCTGGCGAATATCCAGCAATGCCCCGTGCAAGCGAAAAACCTCTGCTTTGAGGATCGCATTGTGTAGGGTACCATCAGCAATCCGCACCCCCTTGTTAGCCCGCAGGCTCTCATCCATCACCCGCAGATCATCGAGCAACTCGCTGCTATGATAGTAGATCACCCCGGTGGAAACCGATCGCACATGCGGTTCTAAGCCCCATTGGGGCGTATAACGCTGCACATGTTCCAGCGTTTGCTGCAGTTTGGCGCGGATGTAGGCACATTGATGGCGATACAATTCACGTGGACGCCGTTCTGCCAGGTTTTGCGCCAGATGGGGAAAGAGTTGTGCATTCTGCTCCAGACACACGTACAATTCGTCACTGATACCAATCTGTTCTGCCGATTGGCTTAACGCCAGATGCAGGTCATCCAGGGTTTCTAAAAAATTATGGATCGTCGTAATCCGCAGCATACGCACCGTCTCAATCGTGACCTCTGGCGTCACCAATGGATTGCCATCACGGTCGCCTCCCATCCAGATCCCGAAGCGTAACAACGGTGCCACATGCCAGGAGTGATCGGGATAAAAAGTATGCAAGGCCCGTTCTAACTCGCAGTAGATCCGAGGGACTTCTTCGGGCAACACTTCCTGAAAATAATACAATCCGTTGTTCACCTCATCGAGAACACCGGGCTTGACATAACGTACAATATCACTCTGCCACAGGCTCACCATCTGTTCTTCGATCTGGTTCACCAGTACAGTTTGCTGATGGGGGAGTAAGGCCGCCGCACCATTGGACATATTGCCCGCAGCCAGTAGCATCAACGCATCGCTGATACGCCGCAACTTTGCCAGTGTTGTTCGCCGCTGCGATTCGGTGGGATGCGCCGTGAACACGGGCATGATCAGCGCAGTATCCAGCCATTCCTGAATCGCTGCGGCGGGCACGTGATGATCGCGCAGTTCGGCGACAGCGGCGGCGATACTGTCGCTGCGTGGAGTGGGGTAGGCGCGGCGATCATGCTCACGTAACTGGTGGAGCCGCTCGAACCGCTCCACCAGATTATCCAGGCTGAAATAGAGCGTAAATAGTTTGAGTAAGTTGTGTAACTGATCGATCGAGAGACCGGCAATAAACTCACGCAACTCGCTGGTTCGTTGAGGTGTCGGGTCGGTGCGCATTGCTAAATACATCTGGCGAATGCGCTCCTCCAATTCCAACACATCTGGGCCGCGTTGATCACGAATCACCGTACTCAAAATGCTACGCAGGAGTTGAATGCTGGTGGTGTACAGATCACGTCGTTCAGTTGTGGGAGAGGTTACTTGTTCCATAGGTTATTCAGTGAGAACGTTGCAAGACAGGCACCGTAGAGCTATCTTGGGCAACGTCTTTACTCACCCCCTTCAAACGTAAGATCTTTGCCCTCAATATGGGCCGTATCATTTAGCCGAACAAGGCGCCAGCCATGCATACCATGGCGTATCTCGCTCAGCGAGCCATTATCGATCCACATACGCCCAAAATTATTCAGATCCAGCCCGATCACATGGCACAGAATAGCACGAATAGTGCCACCGTGAGTGACTGCCAGCACCGTCTCTTCACCCATATGTGCCTCATACATGCGTTGCATAGCTTTCAACGCTCGTTCTTGCAACTGGGCATACGACTCGCCACCGCGCCGCACCGTGCGAGCCGGGTCACGCTCATACTCGCGCATATGCTCCGGGAAGCGGCGATACAACTCTTCAGGAGTTAGCCCTTCCCACTGACCAACATCAATCTCGCGCAGTTCGGGCATCATAATCGGTTCCAGACCAACGATTGGACTGATAATCTCAGCTGTATTGCGGGCACGGACAATGTCGCTGGTGTACAGGGCACAGGCCTTATACGCTTTTAAGCGCTCACCAGCCAGTCGCGCCTGGTGTTGCCCACGTCGATTGAGCGGTACATTGCCTTGCCCTTGATACTGTAGCGTTACGTTCCAGTCTGTTTCACCATGACGGATAAAAATAATACGCATTGTTATTCATCCATTCAGGAACACACAAAAGAAACCGGATTCTGATAATCGTAAAGCAGTCTGAGCGCAAAGCAAAAAAACAGATCGCTCCTGCACGCCTGATGTACGCCCTTTTCACTCGCAACCCCTATCACGCCCCAACCGCCTGTTTTGCGAATATCCGTCCCGGCAGGACACGCTCCATCTACCGCGCCCTGACATCTACCTGGCCTCTCCCGCCTGGGGGGACGCCCCCACCGCTGCCGCGCCCCGGTGGGGTGCGCTCCGCCATCTCGCCCCGCGCCCCGGTGGGATGCGCTACTGTCCCATTGCCGTGCGCTGCGCGTTTCACGACCGCTTTGCGCTTCAAAGCTGTACAGCCATCAGGAACGTCTTGATTATTTGCGTACATTATATGTGCTTCACACCGTTTGCGCCAACAGCGGAGTATTACCCAGCATCAGTCGATTGACCCACGGTAGCAGTGCGGTACAAAAGTCCTCCGCGGCTTCGTCAAAAGGACAATGCCCGCTATCGGTGATGACGTGTATGTCAGCATGCGGCACCAGCTGCTGCTTAAAGAACTGCGCCACTGCGGGTGGAATCGAGCGATCCTTTGCGCCCCACAACAACAACGTTGGCCCCGGTAGATCGCCAGGCTTGATGTCCAGGCTGAGATTCATCAGTGCCCGCGTGGTTGCCAGATAAGACTGAATGCTATTGGGCTCACGCAGCGGGGCGCTGAAGGTCTCGATCAGTTCTGGCGTTACCATTTCCTTGCGGTGGTAGGCCGATGACAGCCCCTGCCGCACGCCCCAGGAATTGGCAAAGATCCCGGCCAGAATCTCTCCAACGCCATTGGACTGTACCAGGCGAAAGAAAGCCCGGTCGAAGGCCGAAGGCTCTTGCGTCGGTTGCAAGCCAGCGCTGTTTACCAGCACCAGCCCTCGCGTCAGTTGCGGATAGTCACGGGCAAACTGGGTAGCAACGATGCCACCCATTGAGTGCCCCACAATCACTGCCGCATCGGACTGGACGTGTTCGAGCAAGGTGGCAACCTGGCGTGACCACATCTGGCACGTGGGTGGTACCCGTGGCCGGGTAGAATAGCCGAAACCATACAGATCAAGGGCATACACGGTATGTTCCTGAGCAATCCGTGGCATAACCCGCCGCCAGTGTTCGATCAGTGCCCCATAGCCATGAATCAGGACAATCGGTACACCCTGCTGCGGCGTGGAGCTCCAGTAGCGCATACGGCCATACTCGCCTTCGAGATAATATTCGCTAATAGACTGTGTTGTCTCGATGATAGTATCCATAAATCCTGAAAGTTTCTAGTTGATAACGGCCATAGTTCAGGCACAAAAAAAGGCGTAGCACAGCGTCCTGGCTACCAACGCCCAGATCAGGCTAAACTGTGCCGCTACTTTTACAAGTGTTCTCTTTATTAATTATAGAATGGAACAGCGAACGTGTAAACCGTTTGCGCCTCGCCGCCGATCTTCTTATTAGTGCAAAGATGCAAGAGGGCAAAGGCACATGTATGAGACAGGTGTCACGTGTCACCTCGCATCTCGTGGCCGCTCTTTTTAACGCAAAGGCGTAAAGAGGCAAAGGTACAGAGATGTACGTATAAGTTTATGCCAACCCTACCGCCACTGCCATCCACAAATACGACCGCTGCCGTCCACGAATACGAATGTACCTGCCATATGCCCGCTCACACCCCGGAGAGCCGCGTTATACCCTGTTTGGTGCTTTGTGCCTGGAAGCACCTTGCCGAAAATAAAGTGAGACGGGAGCATGTATCTCTCGCCTCACGGTCATTATTCCATATTGCTGGCAAAACCAGTCCTTGCCAGGGTACTCGGCCTGCACGACCCGATAACCTGGGATTATTGTTCCTTCAAAGCATTGATGAGATCGAGCAAACCTTTCTTGGCATCGGCAAAAAACATGAGCGTGTTTTCGGCAGCGAAAAGTGGGTTCGGAATCCCGGCAAAGCCAGGGCTAAGGCTCCGTTTGACCACAATGACACTGCGGGCATTGATCACGTCGAGGATGGGCATCCCGGCAATTGGACTCTGCGGATCGGTGCGGGCCAGCGGATTGGTAACGTCATTGGCTCCAATCACAATCGCAACATCCGTCTGATCAAACGTCGGGTTAATCTCATCCATCTCTTTGAGCTTGTCGTAGGGAATATCGGCCTCAGCCAACAAAACATTCATATGGCCGGGCATACGACCAGCGACAGGATGAATGGCAAACTCGACTTCAGTACCACGTGACTCGAGCAGATTCGCCAGGTCACGCACAGCATGCTGGGCCTGAGACACGGCCATACCATACCCCGGGACAATCACTACTCGACGCACACCGTCCATCATCATTGCCAGTTCTTCCGGGCTAGACGACTTGATCTTGCCTCCATAGACCTCATCTTCACTGGCTGCGGCCCCTTCAGGAACCCACACGCCAAACAGCACGTTGGTCAGCGAGCGGTTCATAGCTTTACACATGATCGAGGTCAGGATCAACCCGGAAGCACCAACGAGTGAACCGGTGATGATCAAAATGCTATTGCCAAGGACGAAGCCCGTCGCAGCAGCAGCGAGACCGGAGTACGAGTTGAGCAGGGCGATCACCACCGGCATATCAGCTCCACCAATAGGCATCACCAGATACCATCCCAGAATGGAGGCCAGAATTACGATTGCCCAGTAGAGCACAATGTTCGTCGGGCTAATCACCAGTAACAAACCGAGCAAGACACAGATACCAAGTAAGACCCCCTTGGCATAGACCTGAGTTGTCAACGCATGGTTCAATCGCGTTACCAATGGAGCGATCGCTGCCGTAGAACGCTGCACAGCCGCCGTCTCACCTGTCGCAGTAGCTGAATCGGCCTGTTCCGCACGGGCTACCGGTAGTGACGGTGGTGCCGGCAACTTAAACCGATCCAGAACAGGAAACCGCTTCCGAAGCTGATCACCAGTAATGCCCTCCAGTTTGCCATAGGCGATCAGGCTGCCCCAGAACGTCACCGCACCGATCAGACCCGTCGCGGCAGTAGCGATGCCAAACTGAACCACCATGGCCGCACCACGGTTGAGAACACTGTCGGTAACCGCAGATGGTGATGTGAACAGATAGATCGCCTCGTTAAGCGCGGCCCCGGCCACCAGAACCGAGGCAATGCCGCCAAAACCGTTCAACAGTGCCACCATCTGAGGCATCGCCGTCATCTGTACACGTGTAGCCATTGCTGCGCCAATCCCAGCACCAATCACCAGCCCGGCCATGATCCAGGTATAGCTTAAAATACTCTGCGAGATCAGCGTCACCAGCACCGCCAGCAACATACCAGAAGCGCTCATCCAGTTGCCACGCACAGCAGTACGCGGGTGGGTCATCCCCTTCAACCCAAAAATAAAGAGCGTGGCCGCCACCAGATAGACCAGATTAATCAAGGCTTCCATTATGTGACCTTACTCCTTCCTGCGGAACATACTCAGCATACGGTTCGTGACCATAAAGCCACCGACGACATTGATTGTGGCAAAAATGACCGCTAGAAAGCCCAGTAGCGTGGGAAAGAACGTAAGTTCCGCACCGGCAGACAGTAATGCGCCGATCAGAGTAATGCCGGAAATAGCATTTGACCCGGACATCAGGGGGGTGTGCAAGGTGGGGGGAACTTTGGTAATAATCTCGAACCCCACAAAGATGGCAAGCACAAAAATCGTCAGGGCAGTGATAGGATCCATGAAACTCCTCCTTACAACAGCGATCGTCTCTTCTCATCGAAACAGCGTACACGTATCCACTCATATCATATTAGCTCGATGGAACGCTGGTTAACAGATCGCGAATACGGGGATGCACAACCTTGCCCTGGTGTGTCACCAGTGTATCATAGACGATCTGATCTTCCATATTAAGGTTCAGTTCACCCCCTTTCAATACATGACGTAAAAAGGTGGTGATATTGCGACTATACAACTGGCTAGCATGATTGGCGACCGTAGAGGGCAGATTGGTAGGGCCGAGAATAGTTATGTCGTGGGCCACGACCGTTTCATTTGGGCGCGTTAGCGCACAGTTGCCACCCCGCTCGGCTGCCAGATCCACAATCACCGAGCCCGGGCGCATACCCTGCACCATCTCCTCGGTCACCAGCAACGGCGATTTTTTGCCCGGTATGGCCGCAGTAGTAATCACGATGTCGTTTCGGGCAATCACCTCGCGCATCAACTCCTGCTGACGCCGATAAAACGATTCATCCTGCGCTTTGGCATAGCCACCCTTGTCTTCAGCGTCCGCTGTTTCCAGGGGTAGCTCCACAAACCTGGCTCCCACGCTCTCTACCTGATCCTTCACTGCCGGGCGCACATCATAGGCTTCGGTAGCTGCACCGAGACGTCTGGCTGTTGCCAGGGCCTGCAAGCCCGCCACACCCACGCCGATCACAAACACGTGCGCTGGAGTAATCGTGCCTGCTGCCGTCATCAACAGTGGGAACATACGTGGGAGATGACTGGCGGCCAGCAAGACCGCTTTATAGCCAGCGATGGTTGCCATTGAGGACAGCGCATCCATACTCTGGGCACGGCTAATGCGCGGCATCAATTCCATTGAGAACGCGGATACCCCACGAGCGGCGATCTCGGTCATCAACTGCGCTTCCCACATTGGTTCTAGAAACCCGATCAGATATTGCCCGGAGCGCATCAGAGCCAGATCGTCAAGAGCCAGTTTCGGGTTGGCCCCGCCGGCCCGTACCTGCACAATGATGTCTGCCTGGCTAAAAAGTTCTTGCCGTGAGGAGGCAATACTGGCTCCCTTGTCCTGATAATCGCTGTCACGAAACCCGGCCACCATACCGGCTCCTGCTTCAACCAGCACCTCTGCCCCGGCTTTTTTCAGTGCCGGCAGATCAGCCGGGATCAATGCCACCCGTTTTTCTTCTGGAAAGGTCTCTTTGGGAACACCTATTTTCATACAGTTACACCTTACCTACAATGAACTTGCCCCCGACTTCGTCCATGCCTCACTTGCTGCAGCGCAATAATAGCGCGACGGCGCGACAATAGTGAGCAACGTTGCTCCAGACTTTATCCAAGTAACACCAATGGTAGTACCCTGCCGGCAGGGCGTGTGATAGTCTCTCTGGATGATAATCCAGACACTGATTCTCCTTACAACATCAGGGCGTACACAGCGGTCTTTTCAACTCGCCTTTTTTCCTTCAACAGAGCAGTGCGTTGTCTTCTTTTCCCTGCATATTTTCGCCTACGGTGAAAATGTGCAGGAGAAAAAGAGTCCTTTCCACACTGCTGAAGGCGAAAGAGATGCCTGGTTCACGCGACTGCGTACGTCCTGAACATATGGTAAGTTCCGGCTATAGGGTAATCAGCGGTCTATTATACGTGGCATGCGTCAATTTGAAAAGCCGACCCCAAAAGTCATCATTCACGGTCTGAAAAGACCATCCATCAATTCTTCTGGATCATCCTGAAACGGCCAGAGCAGCATGCCCTGCGCCTGTTCCGCCCGTATCGTGTGCCAGGCCAGGCGCAGATCGCGCTGTAAGTCCACACTCGTGCGGATTGAATCCGCGTCGGTGGGGAAGCCCAGTTCGGTAATGACCACTGGCCGGGTAGGTGTCAGGGAGGTCAACTCGCCAATGGCATGCTGTAGATCGGCGGGGAAACCCTGCCCATAATACCAATGTGCAGCATAGCGCCCACTGTCATATGGCTCATTATCGTAATAGTGAAAGGTATAGAAGTCAACCAGATCAGCCAGGCGCAGGTCGGTACCTTCTGGTGAGAAATAGTTTTTGGCAAAGGCCAGGCCTATCGTCGTCAATCGGTCGGGATCAAGCCGTTTGACCTCGGCATGTACAGCACCGAGAAAGTGCTTGCGCTCGTTTGCCAGCGGAAAGCAGAGCGGGAAATCGCCGTTGTGCCAGTCCCAGCAGCGAATATCGATCGGGCTGCCTATATCTGGCTCGTTGAACAGATCCCAGCCGAGAATGCCCGGTCGTCCGGCTAGATGACGTACCACGGGGCGCACATGCAATTCCAGCGCCAGTTCATAATCCTCTGGCCTAAAACGATCCTGGGGATATTTAGCGAGCAGCACTGGCAAGACATAAATGCCACGCTGATTTGCCTCGGCAATCAAACTATCCAGCAGTGCCAGTGGTTGCTCAATCGTATAGGTGGGATTGACTAGACTGCCGCCGCCAAAGGCATAGAAATTTAGAAAGACGCGAATGGTGTTGACACCCAGCACCTGGAGTTGATCTAGATCAGCTTGAATGGCAGGCAGATCCCACGGACACTGGCCATCGGCTCCAAACTGCAGGCGGTAGCAGAGAACCGGGTCATCGGTGCTGGATCGCAGATAGTTGATGCCACGGACTTCAAACGGTCGGCCATTGACCAGCAGGTGCGACTGGTGTACGGTTACAGGTGCTAACGAAGCCTGATCATTTGTCGTCGGTGGGGGTTGCCACTGATTCCCTCTGTCCACCAGCAGGAGCAACATGAGAATGAGAAGGGAAATGCCCGTTATGGGCCTGAAGCGCGAACGACGGGTGCGCCGGAAGAATGAACTCACGGGTATCCTGCTTCACCGATCAAAACGGAAAATGGTGGTTTCACCTGGCAACCTGCTGAGCGCATTATAGCATTAATCCTGCGTTTGTGCTCTACCTCGACCGGCAAACTCTACCTCCCGTTACAGTTCAAACCATAAATCTTATTCCCAGGGGTAATACCTGAAGTATCAACTACTGACATGATATGTGTGCTAGATCACCTTTAGCACGCAATCGAGGTCGTATCTCTTTGCCTCAAACAAGATATAAGCACAATCTTTCACGAAGATCAGCAACATATCTGAACGAGGTACTCCCTATTCTAATGCCATGGAAGTGGGGTGCAAAGATCTTGCAAAACATTTGCCTATATGTGCTAGAACTTGACTCTTATGCTATAATCAATCTGTAACCTTTGTAGTTTCTAATCTGAACTACATGACGAGTCAATTTTACTGTATCGGCAGCAGCGAGTAGTAACGATAGCAATCCTGTGTCACGAGGTGAAGCATCGCAGTCCCGGCTTTTACCAGGGTACCATCTCGATAGAGGCGTGATCTATCATCAGCCATCAGCCTGTCGATCGCAGTATTATGGATGTTCGTGTTGTAATATCAGGCCCGGTATTGTCAACCACCGGGCCTGATGTTCAAGCAGAAGCCGCCGGGCAGTGGAACCGTGAGATCGAGAAGGCAATCAAAACTGGCGCATGGTCAAGCAAATAACTCACAGGAGCGATCGGGATGAGCAAAGATAGCTCGGTACACACAGTCTCCCACCCACCCTCACTCCATCCACCCACTCATGCGCGAATCGGCCCCAATGCGCTTATTCAAACAGTGCGTGCGTTGCAAGAGATCTGTGGCCGTGCTGAAGCCACAGCCATCCTGGAGCGGGGCCAGCAAGCCCATCTGATTGATTATACGCCGACCGACATGGTTCCTGAAGCTGATTTTCAGGCGCTGGTGCTGCTGCTCACAACGCACCTTGGTGTCGAGCAGGCAACCCACGTTTTGCGCCTCTCCGGGCAGTATACCGCCCATTATTTACTGCACCATCGGATTCCCAGGCCATTTCAGCAGTTGCTCAAGGTTCTGCCGCGTCGTCTGGCGCTGGCGCTGCTCTTGTTTGCCATCAGGAAAAATGCCTGGACGTTTGTTGGGAGTGGGACATTTACCTACCGTGTTGGTCAAGAAACGCAGCTTACCATCGTCAGTGGTATTCATTCCAATGGAGCGGTATGTGGCTTTTATGGCGGTACATTTGCAACACTCATCCAGCAGATTATCGATGCACAGGCCCGGGTACAGGCCACGCGGTCTCAGGGAGGGGAAGACTCACGCTGTGAGTATGTGGTTCTATTCGAATCGTAGACCGATAGAACCGTACAGGTCAAGAGGACGAGGAGGTTTCTCATGCGCATTATGATGATCCAGCCGAATTACCATTCCGGCGGAGCCGAGATTGCGGGCAACTGGCCGCCCAGCTGGGTACCGTATATCGGTGGTGCTCTCAAGATGGCGGGCTATCCCAATATCCGGTTTGTTGATGCAATGACGAATGATATTCCTGACGATATTCTGGCGGAAATCATTCGCAAAAATCAGCCCGATGTGGTGCTGACAACGGCAATAACGCCCATGATTTATAAGGCCCAGAATACACTGAAGCTGGTGCGTGAGGTGCGCCCGCAGGCGAAGACCATTCTGGGTGGGGTGCATCCCACGTTTATGTATGCGCAGGTCTTTAGCGAGTCGCCCTGGATCGACTATATCGTGCGTGGCGAGGGTGAGGAGATTATCGTCAACCTGATGCGCTCTATTGAAGCCGGTACCGACCTCACCGATCGCCACACCATCAAGGGTCTGGCCTTTCTGGAAAATGAGCAACTGGTGGCCACCCCGGCCCATCCCCCCATTCGTAACCTGGATACGCTCAAGCCGGATTGGAGCTTGCTGGAGTGGGATAAGTATATCTACATACCGATGAACGTGCGCCTGGCCGTGCCCAATTTTGCACGCGGTTGCCCCTTTACCTGTCGCTTCTGCTCGCAGTGGAAATTCTGGCGTGGCTACCGCTCTCGCGATCCCAAACTGTTTGTGGATGAGATTGAAACGCTCGTCAAGGATTACAAGGTCGGTTTCTTTATCCTGGCCGACGAGGAACCGACGATCAATAAGAAGAAGTTCACCGCGTTGTGCGATGAACTGGTCAACCGCAAACTTGAGGTCTATTGGGGCATTAACACCCGTGTCACCGATATTCTGCGCGATGAAGATTTATTACCAACCTACCGCAAGGCCGGTCTGGTTCATGTTTCGCTTGGTACCGAGGCTGCCAGCCAGATGAACCTGAATATCTTCCGCAAGCAAACGACGATTGAACAAAACAAGCGGGCGATCCAACTGTTGCAGCAAAACGGCATGGTCGCTGAGGCACAGTTCATCATGGGGATGGAGAATGAGACGCCACAGACAATTGAAGAGACGTTCCGCATGGCCCTCGACTGGAATCCCGATATGGCGAACTGGACGATGTATACGCCCTGGCCGTTTGCCGAGTTGTTTGAAGAACTGGGCGATCGTGTCGAAGTACGTGATTACTCCAAATATAACTTTGTGACGCCGATTATGAAGCCCGATGCCATGGAACGGGAAGAGGTATTGAAGGGTGTGCTGCGCTGTTATGGACGCTTCTATATGCGCAAGTCGTTTCTGCACTACCCGTTTATCCGTGATAAATTCAAGCGTAAGTATATGATGGGCTGTCTGAAAGCCTTCGCCAAAACCACCTTGACCAAGCGCTTCTATGATATCGGGCGCGTGCAGCGGCGGGGGTTACACACCGTCATTGATCTCGGATTTGATGAGCGCCGCATTTTGAGCAAGGAAGATCTGGCGACGCTCCGCGAGACCCGACCAGAGATGTTTGCGGATGTAGACTACCACAGGCGCCCCACACGCCGCAAGGGTACCCCAGAAACGGTATCGGCCTGTGGTGCCCCCAATGATGTGCCTGAATACCAGGAACCGCCAGAAACGGTATCGGCCTGTGGTGCCCCCAACGATGTGCCTGAATACCAGGAAGAGAAACTGGACACATGCGCATTGGAGGCATGAGACCTTGAAGCGCTTCTTTGTGAAAGAATGAGAACGTGATGTCTGCTCAAGCAAAACCGATTGTGCTGCGCGAAGACAATGCCTATCACAGCTTTTGTGGTCTCACCTGTGTCGGCTGGCTCTATCAGAAAATTAGGGATAGCTTCTTTCTGGTATTAGGGACGCATACCTGCGCACACCTGTTACAAAATGTGCTGGGGGTGATGGTCTTTGCGCGCCCCCGTTTTGGGGTAGCTCTGATGGAAGAGGCGGATCTTTCACGCCCACAGCCCGATCTCAGCGAACTGATTGCCGAGATCAAGGCCAATCATCATCCCTCGGTCATCTTTCTGCTGTCTTCTTGCACGCCGGAAGTGATGAAGGTCGAGTTTGAAGGGCTGGCGAGCAAACTCAGCACGCCGGAGGTACCCGTGCTGTTTGTGCCTGCCAGCGGCCTTGACTATACGTTTAGCCAGGCCGAGGACTCAGTGTTGCAGGCGTTGCTCCCGTTTTGCCCGCACGCACCCGCCGAGGACAAGCGGATCGTCTTTCTCGGTTCGGTGAATGATATGATTGCCGATGAGTTTACGTCCGAAGCGGAGCATCTGGGTCTGTCGGTGGGTGGTTTTCTGCCCGCCAGCCACTTCCACGACCTGCCGGCTATTGGCCCAGGAACCGTAGTGGCTCCCCTGCAACCCTACCTGGCAAAGGTTGCCAATCGCCTGGCCCGCGAGCGCGGCGCAACCGTGCTTTCATCGCTGTTTCCGTTTGGCCCTGATGGGACTCGTGCCTTCTGGGAAGACCTGGCAGCACTCTTTGGCAAGCAGGTCAATCTGCACGACCGCGAGACGGTTGCCTGGGAACGCCTAGCCGAGCATACCGCTCTCCTCCGTGGCAAGAAGGTCTTCTTTACTGCCGATAACCTGATGGAGTTACCGCTGGCGCGCTTCCTGCGCAATGCGGGCTGCGAGATTGTGGAATGCAGCAGCCCCTACATTAATCGGCGCTTCCATGCGCGGGAGCTAGCAGCGCTGGAGGGTGTTCCCATTGTCGAGCAGCCGAACTTCGATCGTCAGTTGCGCGATATTGCCAGATATACGCCCGACCTGGTGATCAGTACGATGGGAACAACCAACCCGCTGCTGGGGCAGGGTGTGATTGCCAAGTGGAGTACCGAGTTTGCGTTTATGCCCATTCATGGCTGGACAGGTGTGGCAACACTGGCCAGTATGTTCACCCAGAGCCTTAAGCGCCATAGCCAACTGGCCCCGCTTGATGATCCCGTCTGGACAGCCGGGTTCATGCCATCGGGCAGTTCGCAGTTGGGAACGTGAAGATACGCGGATGCGTCTTCATGGGACAGGGCATAGGGGACAGGGAATAAGGTATAGGGCACAGGGGACAGACAGATGACAGCAAAACCTGCCACCTATACCCTGTCACCTGGAGGGAGAAAGATTGTATGCGTCTGGCTTACTGGATGTATGAGGGAACCGCACATCATGGGGTTGCTCGGATTGCCAACAGCATGCGCGGGGTGCATGCCGTTTTTCATGCTCCCCAGGGTGATGATTATGTCACCCCGATCTTCACCATGCTGGAGCGCACCCCATCCTTTCCCCCGCTGACCACCAGCGTCGTCAGCGGGCGTGATCTGGCGCAAGGCACGATCCATTTGCCGGAAACCTTGCGTCAGGTTGAGGCAAAGGCACATCCGGATTTGATTGTTGTCTGTCCCAGTTGCAGCACAATCCTGTTGCAGGAAGATCTGCAACGCGCGGCGGCCAGCGCCGCGATTCAGACCGAAGTCCTGGTGTATGATGCTAATCCCTACCGTATGCGCGAAATCCGGGCGGCGGAGGGGTTGTTCACGCTGCTCACGCAACGGTATGCTCGGCCCCAGGCATTAACCCCACACCCGAGCGTGAATCTCATCGGGCCAGCCTCCCTGGGCTTTCATGTGCGTTCGGATCTGATTGCCTTGCGCCGCATGCTGGCAACGCTGGGGGTGACGGTCAACGTTGTGGCTCCATGGGGAGCAGCCCTGTCCGACATAGAACGCCTGCCGGCGGCCTGGGTCAATATTGCGCCCTATCGTGAACTGGGCCAGGGTGCCGCTCAGTTTCTGGAGCAGCAGTTTGGAACGCCGACGATCGATACCGCACCGATTGGCGTTGCACCGACACAACGCTGGCTGGAACACCTGGTGGCACTGCTCAACGAAGTCGGTGCACGAAATCGGGGGCCAGTGCTGACAATCCCCAGGCTGACTGCTTTTTCGCTCGATGGTATGAGTGCGCCGAGTGGGGTTCCCTGGTTTACGCGCACGGCCGATATGGATAGCTTCAGCCGTAAGCGTGTTTTTGCCTTTGGCGATGCCACGCACACCGTGGGTGTCATCACGTTTCTCCGTGATGAACTGGGGATGGAGATTGCGGGCGCAGGCACGTATCTCGCACACCAGGCGGATTGGGTACGCGAACAACTGGCAGGGTATCTGCCTGAGGAGTTGCTGGTAACCGATCAGTTTCAGGAAGTTGCCCACCGCATTGAACAGGATATTCCCGATCTGGTGTGCGGTACCCAGATGGAGCGTCATAGCTGTCGCAAGCTCGATGTGCCCTGCATGGTTATTGCGCCACCAACGCATATTGAGAATCACCTGCTGGGGTATTATCCGTTCCTGGGCTTTGAAGGTGCGGACGTTATTGCGGATCGGGTCTATACAACGACAAAGCTCGGTCTGGAAAAGCATCTGATCGATCTGTTCGGCGACGCAGGTTTGGAATATGAACACCAGGTCACATCATCACACCATGACGATACACCGGGGACGGATGCAGTGCATGAAGCAGATACGGCGGCCCGGAGTCTGCCAGATGCAGGTGGAACACCGGGGGAACTCGTCTGGACACCAGAGGCGCAGGCGATGCTGAAGAAGGTGCCTTTTTTTGTGCGCCGCCGGGCACAGCGGAACACCGAGAAATTTGCGCTGGAGCGAGGGTATACCATTATTACGCCCGATGTATTGCGTGCGGCGAAGGAGGAAGTCGGCGGGTAGTCGTGCAGAAACGACGAGGCGACGAGGCGATGACGCGATGAGGGGCAGAAACGACGAGGCGACGAGGCGATGACGCGATGAGCGGCAGAAACGACGAGGCGACGAGGCGATGACGCGATGAGGGGCAGAAACGACGACGCGCGGAATCCTCGCATCCTCGCATCCTCGCATCCTCGCAGCATAAGGGTTATCCGAATAGGAGGAACAGACACGGTATGACACTATTTCTGGCGATTTACGGCAAGGGTGGCATTGGCAAGAGTACCACCAGCGCCAACCTGTCGGCTGCTCTGGCGCTGAAAGGGGCAAAAGTCCTGCAAATTGGCTGCGATCCCAAACACGATAGCACCTTTCCACTCACCGGGCATCTACAGAATACCGTGATTGATGTGCTGAACGAAGTCAACTTTCACCACGAAGAGATAGATGTGGATGATGTGGTGAACGTGGGCTTCGCGGGCGTCCATACACTCGAAGCGGGAGGCCCACCCGCAGGCAGTGGCTGTGGAGGGTATGTTGTTGGCGAGACCATCAAGTTGCTGCACGAGTTTGGGCTATACAACAAATATGATGTTATTCTGTTTGATGTCCTGGGCGACGTTGTCTGTGGCGGGTTTAGCACACCACTGAACTATGCCGACTATGCATTGATTATTGCCTGTAACGACTTCGACAGCATCTTTGCCGCGAACCGCCTGTGTCTGGCAATAGAACAAAAGAGCGAGCGCTATAAGGTCAAACTGGTAGGCATTATTGCCAACCGCGTCGATCACGAACTGGGCGGTGGTACAACCCTGCTGGACGAGTTCTCTGCGAGAGTAGGCACACGGATAGTGGCCCGGATTCCCTACCATGACCTCATTCGGCGCAGTCGGCTGGCAGGCAAAACACTGTTTGAACTTGATCATCCCGATCAACGCATCTGTACCACACCCTTCGAGCAGTTGGCCGAGTATCTCCTGAATGGGCCTCTGGCCGAGGTGCCACGCCCGATGGGTGATCGAGAGATCTTTGATGTGATCGGTGGCTGGCAGTAGGGGTATCAAGAGGTTGATAAGACACCTATGACAAACCAGAAGACTCTCACTCCTCCCGCATCGTCAGCGAGCTATGACCATAAAGCATGGCTGAGGGCCTACTTCAATGGCATCGGCTATGAGCGCTGGGCCGCAATCTACGGACAGGGCAAGGTGTCCTCCGTCCGGCGCTCGGTGCGTGAGGGACACCGCATGATGTTAGACCGGGCTGGCGTGTGGTTAGATGCACAGACGTTTCCTGCACATGCCTGTGCGCTCGACGCAGGGTGTGGGACGGGATTGTTTAGCATTGCGTTGGCACAGCGTGGGTTCAGGGTGACTGCGGTAGACATATCCACGCAGATGATGAGAGCCGCCCAGTCGCAGGCGCGACAGGTGGGCGTTGCCGAATGGATCACCTTCATTACCGGTGACCTGGAGGCAGTCAATGGGACGTATGATGTGGTATCCTGTTTTGATGTGCTGATCCACTATGCACCGCCAGATTTTACACGGATGTGTACCCGTCTGGCCCATCTTTGCCGCGGGACGCTGCTCCTGACCTATGCGCCGTACAATCGTCTGCTGGCGACCATGCACTGGATCGGGGGCCATTTTCCGCGGAGTCAGCGCCGCACCGACATTCAGATGATCCGCGATACAACGGTGCAGCAGATTCTGGAATCGGCGGGAATGCATATTCAGCACCGCGTGCGTGTGAGCAAAGGCTTTTATCATGTCACACTGGTAGAAGCGCGGCGCGCTCATCCATAGAACGATACGGATCATTGACGATTGGAACCAGAAATCCCATCCTCAGAACGCCCGGATACAGAAGGAGGAGGTATGCGCTTTGTTTTCCTCACGATGGAGGGCACGCATAGCGCAGCGTTACGTGAAGCGGCAGATATCGTGCGGCGTGTGCATGCGATTGACCTGACAATCAGTCTCCACAACACGGCGCTGCTGCGCAGTGACGCCGATTGGCAGCGACTTACCGCAGACGTTGCGCACGCTGATTTTATCTTCGGGGCACGGCTCTTTGGCGAAGACTGCGTGCGCGCCATTGAACGTGCGCTGGCTGCGGCGAGTTGCCCGATCTGCATTATTACCAGTAATCCTGCCCTGATCAACAAAACGCGCCTGGGAAAGTTTACCCTGCGCAAAGATGATGGGCAGGAGCCAGGGCTGTTGATGCAGTGGATGCGTACACTCCGTCCGAAAGGAGGGCACGGTGAGGCGCGGCGACAACTGGCTGTGTTGCGCAACCTGAGCAAGATCCTGAAGCATATTCCAGGAAAAGCTCGTGATGTGCACACCTATCTGACGGCACACCAGTACTGGCTGAACAACTCGTCCGAGAACCTGGTGAGCCTGCTGTGTCTGTTCATCGAGCGCTACATTCCTGAGTACAAAGGCCGCCTGCCTGTGAACGATCCGCTGATCTATCCCGATATTGCCCTGTTCCACCCCGATACAACGGAGATGTTTCCCAATCTGACCAGCTATCAGAAGTGGCGGCGGAAACATGCCCATTCATCCCGTTCTCGTGGGAGCAGCAGACAGACGGTGGCGGTTGGTTCAGCAGGCACGGTGGGGATGCTGTCATTGCGCACGGTCGCCTTGAGCGGAAACACGGCGCATCTTGATGCCCTGACGCATGCGCTTGAGGCCCGAGGGATTGAGGTGCGCATGGCCTACAGCGCGGGCCTGGATGCACGCCCGGCGATCGAGAAGTTCTTTATGCCCCACGGTCAGCGTGAGATCGACCTGCTGATCAACGGGACGGGCTTTTCGCTGGTGGGAGGGCCAGCCGAGGGTCGCCCGGAGGAAGCGCGGGTCGCGCTCGAGCAGCTTGATGTCCGTTGCATCAATCTGATTCCACTTGCCTTTCAGCGAGTTGAGGAGTGGCAGTGTGATGATACCGGCCTGGTGCCCATTCAACTCTCGCTGAATGTGGCCTTGCCTGAACTGGACGGCGCAATCGAGCCGCTGGTGATCGGCGGGCCAACAGCGGGCAGCGACAAGTTTGTGGCGTTGCCGAAGCAGGTTGATCTGGCAGCCGGTCGGATTGCACGGCATGTGGCACTGCGGCGCACGCCGAACGCCGACAAGCGCCTGGCGGTGGTTATTTTCAGTTTCCCGCCCAACCTGGGCAATATCGGCACCGCCGCCTATCTTGATGTATTTGGTAGCCTGCACAAACTGCTCCTGGCGTTGCAGGCCGATGGCTATGATGTTATCGTGCCAGAGAGCGTCGAGGCGTTGCGCCAGGAGTTGACCGAGGGCAACGCGCTGGCCTATGGTACCGATGGCAATGTGGCGGATCGCCTGCCGGTACAGGAATATCAGCGGCTGTTTCCAGCCTATAGCGACATCGAGCCGTTCTGGGGCCGTGCGCCAGGTGATCTGTTGACCGATGGCAAGAGCTTTTACATCCTGGGCAAGCAGTTCGGCAAGGTGTTTGTGGGCATTCAGCCCGGCTTTGGCTACGAGCGTGACCCGATGCGCCTGCTGATGGCGAAAGATGCGGCGCCCCATCACGGCTTTGCTGCATTCTATACCTGGATTGAGCATGTGTTTGGGGCGCATGCCGTGGTGCATTTCGGCACGCATGGGGCGCTCGAATTTATGCCTGGCAAGCAGGCTGGCTTGAGCAGCACCTGCTGGCCAACGCGCTTGCTGGGCACGATGCCCAACTTCTACTACTATAGCGTCAACAATCCCAGCGAAGGCACGATTGCCAGGCGCCGCAGCGCAGCCACGCTCGTCAGCTATATGGTGCCACCACTGCAAAACGCCGGGCTGTATAAGGGGTTGCGGGTGCTGAAAGATAGCCTGGACAGCTATCGTCAGCATCCATCGCCGGAGTTGCTGGCCGATATTCGCACCCAGGCGGCGAAGCTCGACATTCGGGTGACGCCGTCGCAGGCCGATGCTGAGACCCATGCTGACGAGCGGTATGTTGCAGCGCTGGCACACGAGTTGATCCAGGTTGAGCAGCGCATGATCCCGGTTGGCCTGCACGTGCTGGGCACCGCACCGGCGGAGGAGGAACTGATCGACATTCTGGCGCTCGTGGCCGCGTTCAAGGAGGTGCGCCTTGAACGCGGGGCTGTGCCCGGGAGCCGATCCTCGGCTGCAGCGCAGGTAACCTTGCCGCGTCTGGTGGCGCTCGGCTCAGGTTGGGACTATGAGGCGATCCGCGATCGGCTTGCAGTTGATCAAGTGGCGCAGGAACGTTGGGAGCGTATCAACGCGATCTGCCGTGAGGCGATACGTTTGCTGGTAGCGGTTACGACTGCCGACCGCCCGGTGGCAACCAATGGCACATCGCCCACGGCCCTCCCCGTAGACGGGAGGAGCAAGTCTTTCGCCGTCGTTGATACCTATCTCCAGCAAGAGGCGCAGATCACGCCCGGTACCCTTACACCTCTCTGGACATTTCTGGCCGACCTGCTGGGACGGATCGTTGTTGATCATGAGGTGCAGGGTATGCTGCATGCCTTGCAGGGCGGGTATGTCTTGCCCTCGCCAGGGAATGATGTGGTACGTAACCCGGCGGTGGTGCCGACCGGGCGCAACATCTATGGCCTTGATCCCTTCCGTATGCCCTCGGCAGTGGCGCAGGACGTCGGTCAGCAGCTCGTGCGTGAGTTGCTGGAACGATTGACCGCCGAGCAGGGTGCGCTGCCAGAGTCAGTGGCAGTGGTGCTGTGGGGTATCGACAACCTCAAGAGCGATGGTGAGGGTATCGCGCAGGTGCTGGCACTGCTCGGTGTACGCATTGTCACCGACGAGTTGGGCAATGTGTCCGATGTGGTGTTGATCCCGCTCAACGAACTGGGTCGCCCGCGTATCGACGTGGTGGTGACGGTGAGCGGCATCTTCCGCGATCTGCTGCACCATCAAATGCGCTTGATGGACAAAGCCGTCCATCTAGCCGCTCACGCCGATGAGCCGGTTGACCAGAACTTTGTGCGCAAACACGTACTGGCACAGGCAGCAGAGATGAACATCAGCACTGACGAGGCCGCGACACGCATCTTTGCCAACGCCCCAGGGAACTATGGGGCCAACGTGAACTTTATGGTCGAGAGCAGTGCCTGGGATCAGGATGAGCAGTTGAGCGATGCGTTCTTGAGCCGCAAGAGCTTTGCCTTCACTGCACAGGGGCAGTGGCGTGATGCCCGCATGATTATGGAGAAGGCGCTGACGACCGTCGATGCCACGTTCCAGAATATTGACAGCTTCGAGGTCGGCATTAGCGACATAGATAACTACTACGAGAACCTGGGCGGAATCACCAAGAGCGTCGAGACGCTGCGTGGCAAGCGCCCGCCGGTGATGGTCGCCGACGCGATTTCGTCCACGGGACGGCTCAGTTCGCTGGAGCAGATGGTGCGCCTGGAAGCCCGCGCCAAGTTGTTGAATCCCAGGTGGTTTGAGGGCATGCTGGCGCACGGCCCGGAGGGAGTACGCGAGATCGAGGCGCGGGTGAACAACACCTACGGCTGGAGCGCGACGGCGGCGGCGGTCGAGGACTGGGTGTACCAGGGTGTGGCCGAGACGTTTCTGCTGGATGAGGCCATGCGCGAACGCATGGCGCAACTCAACCCGCACGCAACGGCAGCAGTGGCACGACGGCTCCTCGAAGCCAACGCGCGGGGCTTCTGGGATGCGGACGAGGCGACGCTGGCGGCGCTGCATGAGATCTATGACGATCTTGAGGATCGGCTGGAGGGGATCGGATTGTCACGGAGCATGTAAGCGTTTGCAGGGGACAGGGAATAGGGGTTCGAGCCAACCAGCCTGTCACCTGTCACCTGTCACCTAACGAAGGCTTGAAGGAAAAGAGATGAATACCACAACGGTTTCACGGGAACTGCTCGACCGATATAACAAACCTGGCCCGCGCTATACCAGCTATCCCACGGTGCCGGTCTGGAGCACGGATTTTGGCGAGGAGGATTATCGCCGGGCACTCCGCGACTTTGCCGCCTTGCCCGATGCCAACCTCTCGATCTATGTGCATCTGCCCTTCTGCGCGGAACGCTGTCACTACTGCGGGTGCAATGCGACGGTGACCAGGAAGGAATCGGTCGTTGATGCGTATCTGGATCGAGTTGAACGCGAGATTGAGCTGGTGACGAGCATACTGGATACCCGCCCGCGGGCCGTGCAGATGCACTGGGGCGGCGGTACACCGAATTTTCTCAATACAGCCCAGACTGAGCGGTTGTTCGGGCTGATTGTGCAGTATTTTGATCTCGACCGCACGGGGGAGATCTCGCTGGAGGTTGATCCGCGCATCGGTTCACGGCAGCAATTTGAGGTCTTTAAGGCACTCGGCTTTAACCGCATCAGCCTGGGAGTACAGGATATGGATCCGCAGGTACAGGCGGCAATCGGACGGATTCAGCCTGAGGCACTGACACGCTCGCTGTATGCGCACTGCCGTGAACTCGGCTTTGAGAGCGTCAATCTCGATATTGTGTATGGATTGCCATACCAGTCCAGGCGTACCTTTGAACGTACCTTGCAGGCAATTATCGACCTCGGCCCGGATCGTCTCGCCTGTTTTAGCTACGCACATGTACCGTGGGTCAAGGCCAACCAGAAGCGCATTGATGAAGCGGCGCTGCCTGGCCCGTATGAGAAGTTTGATCTGTTTCACCTGGCAATTGAGATGCTGACCGGGGCAGGCTATGACTGGATTGGCATGGATCACTTTGCGCAGCGCAATGACGACCTGGCAATAGCGGTGCGTGAGAAGCGGCTGCATCGCAACTTTATGGGCTACACCACCCAATCCTCGCCACATATGATTGCCTTCGGTATGAGCGGCATCAGCGATCTGGCCGGTCATTTTGTGCAGAACAATGCCAGGTTGGGCGACTACCAGAAAACGCTCGATGCCGGGCGGCTACCGGTCGTGCGCGGGCATCACCTGAGCCAGGATGATACGGTACGGCGTAAGGTGATTACCCATCTCATGTGTAATCTGGAATTACCGTATCATTTGACCGAGGCAGAGACAGGGAAGCGTGTGCCCGACGTGCTGGGGGCCGAACTGGAGCGCTTGCGCCCATTTGAAGCGATGGGCTTTCTGCAGTTTGAGCCGGAGCGTCTGCAGGTGACGACCCTGGGTCGGTTTTTCATTCGCAATCTCTGCATGGAACTGGATGCCTACTTAGAGCAAAACACAGACCGGCCACTCTTTTCGAAAACGATTTAGACAGGGTTCTCGATTCTCGATCTTGCCGGGGCATGAAGTAGGAGATAGGAAAGAGGAAGGAGGAGAGAGGATGCGAGGATGCGAGGATTCCGCGACTCGTCGTTTCTGCCCCTCATCGCGTCATCGCCTCGTCGCGTCGTCGTTGCGCTTCCCTCTTTCCTCTTTTCGCCTTCCTATCTATGAAGGGGAGAGAAAAGAGGAAACAGAACAGAGGAGATAGGGGTAGGAATAGGAGAGCGAAGATAGGAGAGCCGCTCGCAATGCTTCGGTGCTGCCCTCTTTCTTTTCTCTCTCCTACCCTCGTCTCAGGAGTGAATGTTTCATGACAAACTACGATGCGATCGTCGTCGGCGCTGGCATCAGCGGCTTAAGCGCGGCCTATGCGCTCTATCAACGGGGTATGTCCGTGCTGGTGGTTGAGGCACGTGATACCGTGGGCGGCTCGATCCGTAGCGAACGCACGGCGGAGGGCTTTGTGTTGGAGCATGGCCCGAATACGGTGGTGAGTAAAGATCCGTTGCTCTGGGAGCATTTTGCGGAACTGGGTATCGCTGCGCAGCGCCTGGTGGCTGACCGACGTAGCGGGCGGCGCTTTGTGCTGATCGATGGTCAGCTCGAATTGTTGCCCACCTCGCCGCCAGCCTTTTTGGGCAGCAAGGTACTCTCGACCGGCGGCAAATTGCGGTTGCTGGCCGAGCCACTCCTGCCACGCACTCGTATGCCCGATGAAAGCATTGCGGCGTTTTGTACGCGACGCCTCGGTGTCGAAGCCGCGCAACGCCTGGTCGATCCCTTCGTGTCCGGTGTGTATGCCGGTGATCCATCGGCGACCTCGATGCGCGCTGCCTTTCCGAGCCTGTGGGAAGCCGAACAGCGCTACGGCAGCATTGCGCTGGGCATGATACGGGGGCGCAAGCGCGCACAGATTGATGAAGGGCGCCCAAAGCCGGCGCGGATGCGGAGTGAGATGTTTACCTTCGCCGATGGCCTGATCACCTGGCCGCAGGCGATCGCCCGTGCGCTGGGCAGCGAGCGGGTGTGGCTCAACACTCCAGCGACGGCGTTGCAGCCAGGAAGTAACGACTGGCAGTTGACGGTGACGCGCAATGGGCAACCGGAAACGCTCACGACTTCGCAGATCATTCTGGCGACACCAGCCGATGTGACTGCCACGCTGGTAGAGCGGCTCGATCTGGCGGCGGCGCAGGTGTTGCGCGCTATTCCCTATGCGCCACTGGCGATTGTGCATCTGGGTTATCGTCGTCATGATGTCAGTCACCCGCTGGACGGCTTTGGTATGCTCTGCCCTGGCCGTGAGCGGCGCCACATTCTGGGGACACTCTGGACATCGTCGTTGTTTCCTGGCCGGGCACCAGCCGACACGGTGCTGCTGACGACGTTTGTGGGTGGGGCACGCAATCCACGCATTCTCGAACAGGATGACGAGCAGTTGCTATTGAGCGTCAAGCGTGAGCAGCAGGTGCTGGTTGGTGCCCGTGGCGAGCCGTTGTTCACGAATGTTACGCGCTGGAATCGCTCCATTCCACAGTATGTGGCCGGTCATACGCAGCGTATGACCACCCTGGAACGGTTGGAGGCAACCTGTCCGGGGTTGTATCTGCTCGGCAACTATCGCGATGGGGTGAGCGTTGAGCGCTGTTGGCTCAACGGGCGGTTGCTCGTGGAACGCATCGCTCGCGTGGGTACCTCACGCTCCTGCTCGCCGTTGCCAACGTCGAGGCGTTGAGGCGCCCGGCGACGATGTGGGGATGCGAAGAGGCGAAGAAGCGAGGATGCGATGAGGCGGTGACGTAGCGCGTCCCTCCGGGGCGCGGGCGGCCGTCAGGGCAGCGGTGAGCGGTGATTGGGCGACGCGGCGACGCGGCGGTAACGTAGCGCGTCCCTCCGGGGCGCGGGCGGTGATTGGGCGCGAGCGCGAGGTGGCGACGTAGCGCGTCCCTCCGGGGCGCGGGCGGTGATTGGGCGCGAGCGCGAGGTGGCGACGTAGCGCGTCCCTCCGGGGCGCGGGCGGTGATTGGGCGCGAGGCGCGAGGTGGCGACGTAGTAACGTAGCGCGTCCCTCCGGGGCGCGGGCGGTGATTGGGCGACGCGGCGACGCGGCGGTAACGTAGCGCGTCCCTCCGGGGCGCGGGCGGTGATTGGGCGACGCGGCGACGCGGCGGT
>Ga0308417_1000328_pt1 | contig 35537 bp, 37 predicted proteins | sample HotsprSampleOS65_FD_203528 | JGI IMG/M metagenome (GOLD analysis project Ga0308417, IMG submission 203528) | Hot spring phototrophic mat microbial communities from Octopus Spring, Yellowstone National Park, Wyoming, United States - 20090730_OS65 ...
CCTGAAAGAGGCGCTAAAAACCGCATAGCCATGCGTACTGCCGTGATATGGGTTTTAGGCCTAATCCGTATCACGGCCAAAAGCGAACCTGTGGGGTTATGTGTATCTTTACGCATGGCCAACGTAAACCGCACCTTCGAGGTAGCGCTGGACTTCGTGCTTGCGCATGAGGGGGAACTTGCAAATCACCCATACGACCGAGGGGGCATGACCTACCGGGGCATTGCCCGGAAAGCGTGGCCTTTATGGGAAGGCTGGAAGTATATAGACGTGGGCGGGACGCCGCCTATGGAACTGGTACGAAAGTTTTACTACGAAAACTTTTGGGTGCCGCTCCAATGTGATAAGCTTCCCGAACCCATAGCCATTTTCCTGTTTGATAGCGCTGTCGGGAGCGGTCATGTTTTGCCCACAAGGTGGCTCCAAAGGGCTATCGGCGCCAAAGATGATGGCATTGTGGGTCATGAAACAATCCAAAAAGCCCAGCAGGCCCGTCCTCAGGCCGTAGTGGATAGCATGCTGCGCCGGCGCATCCTGCTTTATGAACACATCGTGCGAAACGATAGCAAGCAGTACGCTTTCTTAGCAGGCTGGCTGCGGCGGACAATGAACCTGACTGCCCTGATTTACCGCCAGTACATCCGGGAGCTTTAGACGTTGCGGCGATATTCATCACGCCACTTGACCCGCCTGAGCGTTATACGCACTCTCGCATACTTAGGGTCGTTTTCTATATTCACCTCCTCAAACTTCAAGTTTCGTATCTCTGTCGGAAGTAGGCGATTGTTTCTATTCACCACATCGCACTTTTCAGCAAACTTCAGCAAATCCACGTGCGAAAGCTGGCATGGGTCAAAGATGAGCAGCTCTATCTCGAACCGCTCGGAGTAAGCCCGCACGATATCCTCTGAGGCATAGGCGGAGCTGACAAAGCTTTCCGACTCATACTGGTCAGCGATGCGCTTTATTTGGCCTATGAAGCGGGCTTTGTGTTTAGCGTTCGTAGGCACAGGCATCCCTAAGACTGCCCCCCTGAAATAGCCTATGATGTCTATGTAGGCAGAAGGCACCTCGGAGACCAGTTCAAAGCAGGTGCAATAGTTGGCCAGATGGCAGGTGGTTAAGGTAGTGGCGAAGGCCTGCCAGTCTCCATTTTCGTCTCGGTAAAGCCCCTCCCAGCTTTCGCCAGCGACGGCGGGGATTTTAGGGACACAGAAGTCGGGAGCTAAGGGCGGCCCTGCGGGTGGCTCAGGTGGAGCGGGGATTGAGAAGTCGTAGAAGTAGGACTCGTCTTCTTCAAGCGACCATACATTAAAGTTTTGTTGCTTGCGCACACTATTCCGAACGTGAAGCGTGTATTGCCCAGGGGGGATGGAGGTCTTATCAAGGATGATAGTGTATTTTCTAAAAGCAAACGCTGGGCGGTTTATGACAATGGCGGGGCTCCCCTCGGCGTGAGAATCAAGCACTCTGCCGTCCCTAAAATCCTCTTTGGCGTAAAGCATACTCTGTATGACGGGCTTATACCCTTCTGGCCGTGTAAAACAGATTGCACGAATATAGGTGTGAAAAATACCAGAGTCAGGCACTGCGGTAAAAAACCGCTGCGCCGCTATTTGTGTAGCCGTTTCAGTTATTGTCGCCAGCTGATTATCTGGCGCAAAGCGCATGGTATCGCCCGGATAGGTTGTAGGGAAAGTCAGCTCATTGCTGTCATACACATCGCCATCTGGTGTGAATAGTCGCCATTTGAGGGTGATCGGCCCGCTTACCCAGTTGTTTAGGTCAAGGCCATAGCCGCCAGAAGGCTGTGTTAGCGCAGAGGGGATTGCAGGTGGCTGGCGACGGGCGGGGACTGGAACAAAGAAAATACTTTTAAAGCCCGCAACCTGAACAAGTTGGTCATAGTTTGTAGGCAGCCATTGTCTTATTAATACCGCAGGTGCAGCTTCTAAACAAAGAGAATATATGTTTGTGCGAAAACTAAGAAACGAAGTAAAGGGATATGGGTTTGTTACGCCGTAAGTCGTATTGTATTCTATTTCGTCTATCGGCACAAACGATCCGGCAATTTTTAGAAGAGTTTGAATGATATAGGTGCCATATGGCGGATTAGGCTTAGTTAGCTCTGCTTGAAGGCTATCATAGCGATATATTGGCCCTTGATGCGGGAAAACCTGAAAAGGCCCGGATATTGGCGCCCCCGCTGGTTCCTTATTTGTCATGACCGCTACCCACTCCCCGCCGTCCTGACCTATCATGACCCCTACGAAATCAGCCCCCGGCCTGTTTGCAATCGTGGGCACGGAACCCGACGCCCCTGTAACTGGGTTGGTCAATGCCAAGCTGTCAGGGATGTCCGGTCTTGGGTGATCGCTATCCCGTCCTGTAACCGCCAAAACAGAACGAATAGGCGTGAAGCCCGAAGGCGGCGTGAGGGTGTAGGAGCTGCCGGAGATTGTTAGCGTGCCCGGATTTAGGAAGTTTAGGGTTCTTCCCTTTCGGTTTGGGTGTAGAAGCAAGCAGGGGAAGGTTAGGTTGGCGTCCCGAACGGGCACCGGCGCCTGCAAAAGCACCTCTACGCGCCCGTCAAGGGAGTACAAAGAAGTCGGCGCCTGCGCTAACGAGTCAAGGTTCGTGCGATAGGCGTAAAGTTGCGTGCCTTCTATGATGATGGCACGGCGACGAAAGTCTAAAGGCGAGTACCCTAAGAGTGAGGTTCCCAGCGAAACAATCGTTGGCTCTAGGTCGGCATACTTTTGCAGGTTGTAGGTGAGAGAAGGGGGCAAGTCTGCGGGGTCGGTGCTTAGGTAGGCCCTTGTGGCGTCGGCATGCGGGGATGTAAATGGAAGTGCCGATAGCGGGGAGTTCGGGCCGCTATTGTTGCCAAAATGGAAAGATGGTTTTATCTCCGAGCGGTCGGAGAGTAGAATGATAACCGCACGGAGGGGGGATTGGATGTTGGGCACTATTCCAAGAGCCAGAACTATTCTAAAAGTAGCAGAAGCGCCATTGAGGCCTATGACTACGCAACGGCCCCCCCAAATATCAACAGCTCTGGGGAAAGCCACAAACACCTCGTCTCCTACTGCGAAGCCCTCTTGCTCAAAGTCGTGCCCCAGTAAGTTCAGAGAGAAAGTATCCCCTGTCCCCCACCCCCCGCTGTACGCAGTTACAAAAGCATTTGGGTCAGGATCGTCAAGGTTTCCCTGCAATGGCTCAATCACCACGAAGTACCTATCCTTGATCCGTATCTTATACCTATCCAGCGGCGCCAGAATAAGCGTATCGGTTCGCGGGTCGAAGGGCTGGTAAGTGTTTGACGTGGAGTCTATTATGTCAAAGGAAAAGTCCCGAACGATCATAGTATGAAGGTAGTTTTTTGTGGCTGTAAGGTAGTGGGGATTTCGTAATCTACTTCGGCGTAATCGCTATTGATAGCCCAGCGAAGTCGGCGCACGCCGGGAAAACCTTGCTGCGCTAAGGCAGCGTAGTCTTGCTCTGTGAAAGGTATGCGCACGCCCTCATAGACTTGGGCCAGCCGTCGCTGATAGCGGTCGGCGATGAAGCGGTGGAGCGCTGTTTCGGCGTTGGCATCCAGCCCCGTAACGCCTTCGGCCATGATGATCTTAGTGGCAAAGTAGTCTGAGCCTACGATGATGTTACCGGGAGGCATGGGGTCGGGCACGCGCACGCTTCGCACAATGCGACGCGCTGCGCCAAGTATGCGGTTTAGAAAGCTGGCTAAGCCGTCCAGTTTAGAGGCCTGCGTCTTCACTTTTGCAGGCGAAAACTCAATTGCCTGCCGTTCCAGTCCCATAAAACCCGCATAGGCTATTTCTACATTGTGGGGTATCTCGCTGGAAAACCTATCTGTAAAGTCCCTGAGTAACCCGAAGATTGTCCGCCCAGGAAAATCGTCGGTGTTTATGCGGTAAAACTCTGTGTAGGCCACATTATGCAGGGGGAAAGGCCGGTACTGATTAGCGAACCGCAGGGTGCCGTTGGCCACATATATCTGGGCGTTTAGCAGGCGTCTGGCCAAGCTGATTAGCTCGGTCGCCTCCAAGGTATCCACATAATCGCCTATGAGCCATATCCTTTTTAGCTCCGTCGGAAGCAATGCCGTATAACCCGCTGCCTGAGTTACATCGGTTATCGCATCGTAAAGGTTAATGGCCTTTGTGCGTTTTCGGGTAGGCAGCAGTGCAATGAGCTGGTCAAAGACCTCAATCAGCGCCGCCGAAAGGGCCACGATAAACGCCGCGCGCACCACTAACATAGTGGCCTGAAATACCGCTGCGGCTGCCGGGCCGGTAACCCCTCCCGCCGCATGCGCTACCGCATTAGCTATATCCGTCGCCAAGTCTCGTACCTCTTTGATGATGGTGTAAAGCAGCAGCATGGCTGACACCAAAAGCGCCGCCATAGTCGCCGTGTCGGCCTCCCGTTCCAGCGCCACCTCTACCGACGCTATTGTGGCCGGTCGCCTCCCCATAACGGCACGCTCAAATAGGGCTAGTTCGTCAATCGTGATACTGACGACCATCCTATTCTGCCCCCACTTAGCCTTAGAGGCCTCTATCAGTCCTACCCAAGTGATACCCCCAAGTCGTAGTTGAACCCGAACCGGCTTATACTGATTGTTCCGAAAAGCAGCATCTATCGCTTGGTAGGCTTGATCCAGTAGCGTTACACCTTCTATGCTGGCCTCTATGGAAAACCGTTCTGCATCGCGGGTAACATTCAGCTCCGCCGTCTCCCATTGGCTCCACTCCGTAACCCGCTGGCCATTCACGTAAAGCTCAATGTACCTCATAGGAGCCTCCACACGCGCTTTACGCTGTTGTTCTTTCTAAGTACCACGCCCAGCGTCTCTGAAAAGCGATTATAGTCAAAACTTACCTCGCCTCCTGCCGCTAACTTGGGCAAGTCTTCATTCTTGACGCCCCGCAGCTGCCGATTTATGTGCGCAGGCACTATCCGCTCTCCCTCATGCACCCGTACGATTAGGGCATCCCGCACGGCGTTAGGTATCCGCACCCCCTCCCGCACGTACTCAGTCCCCTCGTAGAATGTGGGAAGCTTGGAAATAAGCTGGGTGAGGAGGGTTATATCCCGTATCGTCTGCGCCAAGGCGTTTGGAGCTCCCCGTTCCAAAAGCTGTACATAAGTTTTCACCGCCGCCAGTGCAAACTCCCGCCGCTGGGCTCGTCTTTTTAGCGCTTCCTGGCGTTGGATTAGCTCGGCTTCCTGTTTTTCCAAAGCTGCTATACTTTCCGATGCCGCCAACGCCCCCTCCTTCGCCAATCCCTCAAACACCGCAATACGGCGCTGTAAAAAACCTCGCTGTTGCTCTAATCCAGTCAAAGCCCGATCCTCTAACCGCTTCAAATAGCTGTCAAACGCATCCGCCAAAGCGTCCAGTGCCTGCAAGTATTCTTTGATGATTGCCTTTTGCTGATCCAACGCCGCATCTGCTAGCGCTTTCAACTTCGCATTCAATTGCGATATAAGCGCCTCCGTCTGAGCGATTTCCAGCTCCAACTGCTTCTCGCCCGTAACCCGATATAGCTCCCCAAGCACTTTTAGCCGTTCTCTGGCAGCCTCAATCTGTATCTCCAAAAGCCGCCGCTCACGATATTTGGCGAAATCCTCCTCCGTCGCAAAGTTTGCCCGCTCCGTTTCCAACCTTGCCTTGGCCAGCTCCTCCCTAAACTTTATATCTGCATCCGCTGCCCTAAGCTGCGCAGCTATGATCGCCCGTGTTTTCGCCTCCTCTAAACGTTGGAGCAGCTCCGTTTCATCACTTTCCAGCTCCGCTGCGCGCTTTCGTACCTCCTCTATTAGCGCATCATACCGCTCGCGAATAGCCTCTCCCTCGCTAATAAGGGCGTCTTGCTGCAATTCTGTCCGGATTTTCGCCAGTCTCTGAGCACTTTCGGCCAAAATTTCGCCCTCTTTGCGTGCAAACTCGGCCTCCAACGCCGAAAGGGAGGCCAGATACCGCTTTTGGGCCTCCAAAAGGGCCGCATCATTGCCCTCCAAAACCTTTTTCGCAGCCTCATAGGCATCCTCTAAGTCGCTTATACGCTTAGCGTACTCCCTTTTCAGCGCTTCGCGCTGGGTTTGAACCGCTTCGACCTCTACATTTAAGCTGTCTAAGGTGCGCTGAATAAGCTCCTCACGCTGTTTCGCCAGTTCCTCTTGCTCTTTGCGCAGTTTAGCCGTAACTTCCGCCTCCTTTATACGCAACTCCGATAGCCTGCCTTCCGCATCAGCCAGCTTCTCCATCAGCTCGGCCGCCTTGTCGGCCTGGATGTTGCTGAAAAAGCGTTCAACCTCGGCAGCTGCCGAACGGATATCCTGTGCAAAACCCCTGATCCGCTCCCCTAGTTTCGCATCGAATACACCAGCCAGATCCCCTATCGCCCCAACTACTTGCCCGATCCCTCGGACTAAGGCCCCCAGCGCTTTCCCAAGACCACGGAAAAGTTTGACCAAAAAGCTATCTTCCGTTTTCTTCAGTTCCTTCTCTATTTTCTCCCTTTCCCGCTCCACCCGCGCCCGCTCCTGCGCAATCAGTTCCAGCTCCAACTGCGCTTGCCGCTGTAAGAGCCGCTCACGCTCCCGAAGTACCTGCAAAGAAGTGGCATCCTGAGCTTCCAGTCTTAGCTTGATAGCAGCCAATTGTTCATTCAGCCTTATCTCGTCTCGTAGGCTATCTATCCGCTCCTTCGCCTTTTCCAGCGCCTCCAACCCTTTCCCAAAAGAAGCGATCTTACTGATGGCCTCCAAAATAAGCAGCAACCCCACCCCTCTAAGCGCCCGCCCGCCTTCTACAACCGCCCGAACGAACCCCTTCACGCCGCCTCCCGCCGCCCGAAATGCATCCCCCGCCCGCTGCGCCGCAAAGCCAAGTCCTAAAACAGCCTTCCCTGCATCCCCCGACTTATCTAAAAACTCCGCCAAAGCCTCCTTAAATGACTGGGTATAATTCCCAACGTTCCGCTGAAACTGACCTACCGAAAAGTCTATTTCCTTCAGCTCCCTATCCAGTTTCACAATAGCATCTCGCAACTTTACCGCCTCATCTTCGGTTGCCTTCCCCTGCACCACAAGGTCTTTATATCTCTCGCGAAGGTCATTCAGGGCGTTAGACAAATCGGCATAGCTGGCCTTTACCCGATTATTTGCTAGCTCCATCGCCTTAGCCGCCCGCTCCGCTGCCGTCTCCGCCGCCGCACGCCGCTTGTACTCCGCCGTTACATCCCGTATCTGAAATTTTAGCTTCTCTGTTTCCTTCCCCACATCACTTTGCAACGCTTTCAGTTTCTCCTCTAACTTGACTCGCTGCTGCTGTATTCTGGTAAGCGCATCAGCGTTTGCCTTAACTCCCTGAATAGCCTTTATGACTTCACGCAGCCCGTTCGCATTCTGCTCAGCCGCACGAGCCGCCTCTATTATCTGCTTTTGTAACTCTTTTAGGCGCTTCTCTAGCTCGTCCAGTATCTTCGCCAACGCCTCCCCAGCCTGCCTTACAGGCGTGAAGAGGTCGTCTTTAAAAATATCCTCAAAGCCTATCCTATTCTCAGCGCTCTCAGCCATAGGTATCCAATAAAGCCTAACAAGCTAAGTCCCAACATCAAAGCAAATACCCCCTGCCCCCACCTTTTCCACCAGCTCAAGCGCTTCTCTGCACGCTCCTCTGCCACCCCAGTCAGGGCTTGCATCACTACATTTTGTCTGATCACACTATCCCGCACCACCACTACCGGCCGGACTTGCTCTATCCGCAGCATTTGCCGTATCGTGTCGTACTGGATGACCAACCGCTCATTGCGTAAGTGTATCGTGTCATTCAGCAAAGTAGTCAGTCTCAGCGTCTCCTGCGCCACCACCTCCTCACGCCTCACAGCCACCTCCACACTTTGCACTGATTTAGCCTTTTTCAGTGGCGCGCACCCCAAAAGCGCCGCTAAAAGCGCCTTGCGCAGCCCAGCCCGAACCGCCGACGCATCCACCCGAAGCCACCGCTCCACCGGAAAGCGGCGGATGATGTAAAAAAGCTTGTCCCGCTGCACCCGGACAAGATAGTACTTTTTCATATTCAGCACCTGAATGCTGGCATACAACTGGCCAGTCTGGAAAAGCACGATTTCCCTATCGGGAAGCCCCAGCTTCCGCTTCATCTTAGCCGTAGATGGTGCATAAATACCAAGCCCCCGCCGGCCGAGCCATAGCGGCTCTCGCACTGCCCACGCCGGCGAGGGCGGATAGCTGACTATCGTTCTACCTCCATGAGACAACGCCTGCGCCTGCGCCGGCACATCGGGAAGCTCTACCCGCTCGTAAAAACGCAAAACCCGACGCAGCCGGCCAAACACACATTACACTCTGAATTGCGCGACAGCCGTAGTATAATCAAACGCACCACTAGGCGCACTCGTCCCTACTCTGAGTGTATAGGGATTGCCGGATGGGGGGAGAGAAAGCGAACTAGCTTGATAAGCACCAGGTGCCACCTCCGTGAAATTCGTTGTTATCAGTGTGTTTGCGTTATCTCTAAGTTCCAAGTATGCTGCCAGTCCAGTAATAGGGATATACAAATCGCCCGCACCACGCGAGTAAAGCGCATAAATAAGAGCTTGTAGGGTAGTGGCATTTCCTGAAAGCAAAATGCGCGCCGCAATTCCCGGCACATAATTAAGCAACCCTGCGTCTGCAAACACTGGCACAAGCTCAAAGTCCATCAGGCTCTGGGCAAAGTCAAAAGAAAACTCGTATTTTGTAATAGTCGCATCGGAGGGGAAAAGTAGCCGTACCTGTACTGTGCCTGGCTCTATCGGGATAGGAGCGGCTTCATTGACGCTAACACGTCGCCCCCAAACCACCCCGGCGTCATCAATCAAAAACACCCCCAGTCGCGACACACACCGAAGCTGCTCTATGTTTATCCCCCACTCAGCCGGAGGCTTGGCCACAAGTGCTTTGAAAGTGCGCGGCTGGTGCCGAACAAAAAACTTCGTCCCAGACAGCTCCTCAAAAACCGCCTCCGGCCGCTCACTCTCTACATTGTAGAGAATAGGCGTCATGAGCCGACGGGCATTTGGGTAAAGCGCGCTTGTCAAAAGATTAAAATCCTCCGGAGTAGAAGAATTTTCAAGCACCCTCTCAAACGCTATCCTTCGGATAGGCCGCAGTACCGGATGGCAGTCCGGTATCCCAAGCGCCCATAAGGGCTGGCTGCACCTACACTGCATTAAGCTCATAGTCTTTCAGGTTTATGGTTAGTCTGATTGCAATCCACTCGCCTTTTACCAGCTTCTCGCCCGTACCCCACTCCGCTCGCCGGGAAAACTTCGGGACAATCTCCGTGATGGAGACCATTTTCGGCCATAGCTCCATCAGGCTTTCACGCACCCCAGCAATCCGATCCAGCTGCACCTCAAACTCCTCCGTGTCTACCGCCGGTGCAAAAAAGAAGGCCTCGTGTTCCACCTCCCCCCACTCACTTTTGCCCATGCGCGCGTCGGGGATCACCGCCAGAAAAGCGTCCTTCTGGCGCGCCGCTATCTGGGAAAACTCATTGTAATGCGCCACAAAGATAGGCGGCGGGTGAAAGGCCACCCGCTCCTCCGCCGAAAACGGAAATGCGTACGTGCTTACATCATACTCTCGCACAAAGGACCGAACTAAACCGGTTTGGATAGTCAGCGTCCCCACACTCGTATCTACTTGCACCGGGGAGGGGGGCGTTAGATAGTTCGCCCACACAGGGCAAAACTCAAATTGCTGCAAGACGGGATCAACAAGCCGCAGGATGCGCCGCTGGCGGGCGTTATGAAGCTTTCTCAGGAGGCTCATGGCGAAAAACTTTTGTCAGTTGTCGAACCAGCCCCGCAGGTATAATATTCAGCTGCACCGCTTTTTTGAGGGCTAAACTGGCCTCATAGAGGATGGCCACACTTAGCAGCGGAGGGATAAGGTAAGAGGCCACTTGCTCCAAGGCCACTAAGAGCGCCACGTAAAAGATCATGTAAAACACAAGTCTAGCCGTTCCCTGCAAAACCTTCACTGCTTTGATCCCCTCTCCGCTTATGATGGCGTGCACCCATCCCAGAAAGTTCGCCAAAGACCCCAAAACTATCAGGGCTGCTAAGACCGGGACATATTTCTTGGCCACAATCGTCAATGCGCCTCCCAAGAGCGCTAAAATAGCATCCCGCTTCGTCATGACGACCGCCGGCGCCTTTGAGTCTCACTTTCCCCCGCTGGCTCCGGAGGAGCATCCAGTACCTCATAAGGAAGCCCGGCTCGCTCTAAGTGCTGCCGGACAATCTCCAGTAGGGACGGCTCAAGTTCTATAACCAATCCCTCTATATCAGGCCGCTTAAGGTATTTCTTTCCCCCGTTCATAGCTATGCCATTGAATTTATTGCGTTCTGCGTATCTGCAACGATCACCGGGCGGCCTGCGTGGGACAAGGGTGCATAATACAGGTCCATCGCAAGCCGTCGCACGTTTGTTTCCGAGCCGCCATCAAACACTCTGCCAAAATTCACAGAAATATCACCAAAAAAGAACACCTCCAGTTCATTTTCATTGAATACAATGGTGGGGTTTGTTTGCGCTGTGCCTGCTGGAATGAGGGCAAGCCCCTCAAGCTGCCGATCCAACTGCAAGTATTGCCCTATCGTGTCTTTGAGCGCACCAAAACGCAAGCGCCAATAATATGGGAAGGGCAAAATAGCTGCTTGGGCCGGCCAATCCCCTCGGGGCCCTATCGCTGCTTGAAGGTCATGAAATGCCCGCATGTAAATCAACAAGTCAATCATTTGCGGGCTTATGATGCCAGTAGGCAAACTGGCAGCAGTCGCGACAGCTGCCATTGCAGCTATGAGATTGTTATGCAAAAGCACCTCTAAGCGGTAAGCCCCGTGCCAAATCAAAAAATCCACGATATTAGGGTAGGAAAAAATCGCCTCATCTGTAATGAGGTCGGTAAAAGCAAGTTTATTATGTGTAGTAGAAAGTCTCTGCGGCGTTGTGGCCATGGAGGGCTTTGCGGCACCTTCCCCAACTGTGGCCGGCGCACCCGTAAAAGGGTTTAGACGATTTTGCGTTATCTCGGCAAGAACATCCAGCGTCTCCGTTCGCAAATAATCCTGTATAAAATCTATTACCGGCTGACGAGTAACATAAAATGACTCGCCGACATATTCTCTGGGGGTATTGGCGCCGACTGTGGTCTTTTGCACATACCGCTGCATCAGCTTACGGGCCGAACGAAGCTCGCTTACCTTTATACGTGTGCCCGCGCTGGGCATCTGCTCTCGCAGTTGCTGACGTATATGCGCGGCCGCCTTGCTGATGGCGTCCAGCGTTCTAGTCTCTTCCTCCGTCGCAGCCGTCGCATGCAGCGTCGCAAGTAGCTCTTCACCCGCCTTCTGGATTTGCTTAATTTCCTCGGTCATATCCTTTGCGTGTTTGTCTTTTTCAGTGCCTCAGATACTAAAAGCATGGTTTTCGCCAGCTCCTTAGCTAGGGGCTGGACTTTCTCCTCTACGACTTTGAGGGCCTTTTCTACCGATTGAGTCAGCGCCTCCTGCGTCATGCCTTGCATTTGGCTTACTGTCGCCTCAAGGTCTGCCAGCCGGCGCTGAATGTCCGTCACCTGTGCTTGCAGCCCTTCTAAGACCTCCATCCGAGCCATTAGCTCAGTAACGATGGCCTCCAGCTGCGCCAAATCCTGCTTCTTCAAATAGCCAGACGCGCTGGGGGAGGCTATCGCTTTTTGCTGTGTGGCTTGCTCACCGGCACCGCTTTGTGCATTTTTCCAGTCTTCAAGCGCTTTCACGCGAAGCACAAGCTCTTTAACTACGGTTTCCAACTGTGCCAAATCTTGCTTCCTCACATAGCCCACTGCTTCGAACACAGCTGCCCCGTTTGGGGCGGGCAGGCCGCTGGCTGGTTCCTGCGGCGCTTTTTCGTTTTCGGTCGCCATATCGGTTAGTGTTTTCATTAACAATACAAGCTCAGAGTTCGGTTGCGCCGGTCTAGGTGTCAAAGATGCTTCTAAAACCGCAAGCTCTTCTATCACGTAAACGCCGTCCTCCCGTGTCGATCCTATAGCAAAACCTCCTACAGAAAGATAAACCCCGCTCACATCCTCAAGTGGACGCTCCAGCTTTAAAGCCACGTAAAGCCCGTCGTCGCGTTCAGAAAAATGCACTATCTTGCCGACCGGAGGTCGAAAGTAGTCATGATCCAGATAAACGGGGGGTTCGCCGTAAATATGAAACTTCGTTTGGCGGGTAAAAACCGAATTGTGGGCATCAATGGTGTCCCACACCACCAACTGCCCCTCATATAGACCACCAGCAACTGGGGATAGCGCCTGAGCGCTTACCAAGTGCTTGACCACCCACTCCACATTGCAAATATACGCGTCTTTTGACAAATGCAAGTCCACCGTCAAAAGGTCAAATACGCCCGCCTTATCCGTATCCGCAAGTTTTCCACAATCACTCTAACCGGCCCGGTCGGTAGCGGGGAGGCCAGTGTTATGTCCGTCGCCGTTACACTGACTACTGCCGTCTGCACCTCCCCCGTGGCCGTATAAGCCCTAACTGGAGCGCCTATCGCCACAAAATCGGGTGCTTGGGGGTTCGGGCTATGGTAAGGGATCGTGGCTGTCGGTGCCGCAAGCTCCGCTTGCACTACAAATGGCGCAAAGCGCATGAGTCGCCGTAGCGTCTCGCTGCCTCGGTAGGCTAGGTACGGCGTGTTGCCTATGCGTGTATAGCCTTGCGTGTTTGGTTCCCCAGCCACTGAGCTACCTACGCCCATCTTTATCCGCCCAAAGATGAACGGCAAAGCCAAGTCTCGCAGTACATTGCGCACCCCTACCGCTGGGGCGGCGGCAGGAAGCGCCGCATATATCTTCTCTACACTATCCAGCTCAAAAAAGTACTCCAACAGCACTCGCTCATGCTCATCTATCGCACGCTGATAGTCCGCCTGCGTTATGGCGTTGCTATCCAGTCGGTACTGCCCCGTAAAATCCGCCGTAGTGTATAGCATGCCCAAAGATATGGTATATTTGCCTGAATGGGTAAGCTACTTAGTAAGCTGCACAAGCTTCTTGGTAGGCTACGCAATCTACTTAGCAAGCTGCTTAGCAAGCTGCTTAGCAAACTACTTAGGCGACGCAATCTACGCGAACTGAGCTGGAGGGATTTCTGCGACGGCCTTGACAAAGACCCTCCTGACGACGTCCAAAAGGAGGCCGAGCACGTCTTCTTTGACCACGTTTTCCCGGAAGCCCTGCTTACTTTTTTCCAGAATGCCAGTGAGCTGCTTCTCCTTTATGAAGCAGCCCTATCCGCACCCGCTATGAAGCCTATCGCCGACGCCAAGTTCAATGAGCTATTCAAACAGAACCCCATCCCATTTTACGAGTCGCTCATACCTGCGCTCAAAAGCTTAGGCGCCGAACCTGAAAAAGCTACCTTCTTAGAGATATGCGCTTTCTTGACTACCTACAAGTCGTAATCCGCCTGATTAGGCCAGAGCGCAATCGCAAAGGGCAACGCGTACTTCAGGATTTCTACGAGTATGGGCTCGCACTTACCACTGATATAACCGAAGCGCATCCCCCCCAGACCCCTTTGGAGTGCCTCCAACGTATTGCCGACGTCCGAGCTATCCATACTTTGATTGCCGGCGCCACCGCACGCCTCACCTGGAAAGTCGCCAAACGTTACAATGGCACTGAAATCCCTGACGAGTTTCGCTCCCGAAACCTCGACCGCTACGCTGGCCACATCGTGGCCGACTACCTTGTGCTGGGGCAGGCCTTCTTCTCTGAAAACTTCACCTATATCAGCCCCTTAGAGGCCTTCCCAGATACCACCCTTAGCATCCAGCGTCCCAATGGAACGCCGCTACAATCCGCATTTTGGCTCATGCGCCAGTTTTGGGAACTCAATCGCGCCGAAACGCAAATCCTCTCCCTCATGGGCGCCGCCGCATTCCTCTACCCCAAAGACTCAAACATGCCCCTAACTGGCGACGAACTAGACCAGCTCCGCAAAAACCTCCAAGACAAAGTTCGCAAAGGTGGCGTTGGGGGGATAGAACCCGTCTCCGTGCCCATCGAACTCATACCCATCCCCATAGACAATCAAAAATACCGCCTCATAGAAATCCGCACCCAGCTCATACGCGAACTTTGCAACCTCTTCCAGATAGACAGCTCCCTCCTAAATGACCCGGAAAACAAAACCTACAGCAACAAGACCCTCGCCCTCAAAGCCCTTTACACCAACGTCATCATACCCATCGCCTACGAAGTGGCCTATGCCCTCCAAACCCGTACCCTCGACTACGTCATCACCATAGAAACCTCCAACATAGAGCTACTGCATGAAGACCGGGTCGCTCAGGCCGATTATGTGATCAGGCTCCTACAAGCAGGCCTCATAACACCAGATAAGGCCAAGAGCCTCTTAGAGCTGGACTAAGTCCATAATATCGTCGGCACCCCTAACGACTCTTACTTCCATCCCATGCAGACGCAGGAGGTCATGCACCTCCGACTGTTTTTCGGAAACCCTGCCCCTCACTGTTTTCACTTCCAAAAACACCACCCGCCCGTGCTTTACAGCCACTAAGTCCGGCGCTCCGGGCATCAGCCCAGACCAGCGCTGCCGGCCTCGCGTGGACTGGTTTGGGATGTGCATCACTATCCAGCCCGCATACGATAAGGCCTGCACAATACCACGCTGGACGTCGCTTTCCTTTCGCTGAAAATACGGCCTCTTAGGCCTATGGCGAAAACGCATGGCCAAAGTTAGCTACTTAGCGCTCGAGCTATCAAGCGTACTGGAAAGTAGCTGCCGTCCCCGCTTCGCCCTCCGTTTTTTTTGCCGTACACCAGTCCACACCTTACCCACACCACCCAAAACTTACCCACAGCCACCCAAAGCGCATTTTTGTGGGTAAGACGCAAACCCATTGATTACCAGCGACTTACGAAGCGATTTACCCACATATCCCACACCTTCCCTTTTCTAGAGAGATAGAAAAAAAAAAGAAGAAGAGAGGGGGGGTAGGGGAGGTGTGGGCAAGAGGTGGAGAAAAAAATAGGCAAATGTAAAATAGCCATGTGTGGGATATGTGGGTAAGACGCTTCATAACTTACTGGGAGAGAGTGGCTTATATGCTTACCCACACAAAAGGGGTGTGGGTATGGTGTGGGTAAGATTTTGCGGGTGTGGGTAAGAGTGGGTAAGCGGGTTACCACTGGCGCAAGTTTTCCACCGACTTTCCACAGGGCAAAAAAAAGCCCCCCTGTTTTTCGGGGGGGTGAGGGCTTCGGTTTTGGAGGTTTTCTACCTTTGCCCTATGCGGAAGGAACACCACAAAGATAGGGATTTTTTGACATACGCGCTGGGGTACGGCCCGAAGTTAGGTTTTCGGGTGATCCCACTTAGGCCAGGCAAAAAAACGCCGCTGATTGACGACTGGCCAAATAAAGCGACTTGGGACGAGGCTCAAATACGGGAATGGTGGCGGAAGTGGCCAGACGCTAACATCGGCGTCCTCACGGGGCGGTATAGGGACGGGTACTTTATTGTCTTAGACTTTGACCCGCGCAATGGGGGTAGCTGGTGGGATGAGTTGGAGGCGGATATTTTGCCCGATACTTGGGTAGTGGATACGCCAAGCAGGGGGCGGCATTTTTATTACAGAACGACCGAGCTTTATCGGTGCGAAAAGTTTCCGCACGGGCTGGACTTGCGGGGGGAAGGTGGGTATGTAGTTACGCCGCCGTCCCTTTTGATTGACGACGAGAAGGGTTATGTAGGGGACTGGGATTTTCAGGTCGGCAATATGCCCAAGGATATGCCCATGCCCGTTCGCACGCAGGCGGATATAGTCAAACTACGAAGGCGGGCAAGCGGGTTATGGGTTGTGAATGGAGCGGATGTAGGCGATGCGGGGGAAAAGGGGAACGAAAGGGCGAACGGCGGCGGGCCGCCGTTGTGGCTCATGCCGCCACCCATCCCTAAGGGCATGCGCCATGACTACCTTGTTTCTTTGGCGGGTGCATTTTGGTCGGCGGGGCTGACCGAAAAGGAGGTAGAGGCGATGCTTTGGGCGGGGCTGGAGCTTTTAGAGACGCGTGAGGATTTTGACCCAGTGCGGGAAATAGGGGGGATACTGAAAGGCCTGCAAAAGTGGGAAGGGGCGAACTATACCATCGGTTCGCTTTTGCAGATGCTACCAGAGCCAACGGCGCGGGTGGTACGGCGGGTGCTGACGGCGGGTATGGCGTCGGGTGTGTCTGTGATTGACCCAGTGCGCTCACCTGAAAGCGCACCCACGAGCGCACCCGTGAGCGCACCCGTGAGCGCACCCGTGAGCGCACCCGTGAGCGCACCCGTGAGTGAGCCAGTTAGTGAGCTATCGGGTGCGGATAGCGGGGCGGATAGTGGCCAAGTGGCCAGTGGGGCGGCTGGCCAAGTAAGCGATGCCAAGGGGGAAAGCACGGGGGACGGGCGGAAAGCGGATAGGCTGGCTTTGGCGGCGGAGCTTGTGAAGAAGTTAGAGACGCGACAAAAGGAGGGGGGCGGTATTTGCTTTGTCTATCGGAAAGCAGACGGGACTGAGTTAGAGGCGGCATGTACGCCAAGGGCGGTGAAGGCGCTTTTAGGCCAGTTAGGGCTGAAGGTAACGCTGGCGGAAGCAGAGCAAGTTTTAGGTGTAACAAAGGGAACGGGTGAAGGAGAGGCAAAGGAAAAGAAGGGGCGGAAGTCTAAGACGGCGGACAAAGAGGATATAAAGGCCGTTCTGTGTCGGTATAAGTGGGTGCTGTGGCAGGGGGAGCTTTGGCAAGTGGCCAAGCCCAAGATACTCAGAGCGGATTTAGACAGGATACACGGCATACTGAAAGATAATGGGCTGGATGTAGGCAAGGATACCCTAAAAAGCCACTATGCCGATATAATGACCGACATCCCCAAAGACCCGTTGGAGGGGATAGTGGTAACGCCAGAGCCTACCTACGGCAGGGTGGGGAAATTGCGGGGGCTTTGGTTTAGCCATAGAGGGGACTTATACCTTGTAACGCCTCGCGAGGTGCGGCGGTTTTCAGCGGGGCAATGGCCAGAGGGGGTATATGCGCTGGACGTGGGGATGCGGGGCGTACTTCCCGACTGGGATGGAACGATTGAGCAACTGCTTATATACTGGAAAGGGGTTACGCCGCGCCTGAAATGCAACCCTAAGGTGGCGTTAGCGATGTTTTTGCCCATGCTATTTGGGCAAGGGCATATAGGGCTGATTTTGCGGGGTGCGGCAAGGAGCGGGAAAACCACGCTAAGCAGAGCAATGGCCTACCTTCGCTTAGGGCGGGAAACAGGGACGCCTAACAGCGGCGCTAACATGCGCGACCTGATTGCCGTACTGCAAAGAGAGCAAATCGTCTTCTTTGACGAGGTCAACACCTTCACCCCAGAGTTACAGGAAACACTCAAACGAATGATCACCCATGACAAGTCGCTCGTGCGTGCGCTATATACGGATAGAACGAAGCTGGAAAGCGACCTAAGGGGCTCAGTGGTGTTTTGTACCACGAGCTTAGAGAAGATAGCTTCTGACCTCCGCACGCGGTGCTTTGTGTGGGACTTAGAGGAAAAGGGCGGTAGCCAGTACGAGGTGGAAATCCAGATATTTTGTGAGCGGCTATGGCGGAAGGCCTTAGGGGGGGCGATAAAGCTATACCAGCAAGCGGCGCGCCTGAAAAAGCCCCCCGCCGACCTTTTGCCTGCAATCCGTTTTAGGGACTGGCTGGGCTGGGCATACCGATATGCGGTATTGTTAGAGGTGGAAAAGGAATTTTTGGAGTTTGTGGGGAAGGCCAAAAGTGCGGCGCATAGTGGAACTAAATACGACTTCCTGATTGGCCTGCTTGCCCAGCCCGACTTTGATACAAGCAGGGATTACACCCTTTCGGAACTACTTGATATGGCCGCGCCTGTTTCACAGGAGGCGCGAGGCCTGCTTCGCTCCATCGGCAAGGAGAGCGTGCGCGCTGACCTGATTGCTTTGGCGCGAGATATGGGGTATGATCTCACAATAGAAAAGCGGCGGCAAAAGGGGGATACGAAAGGCCTAAACCGACTTACTTTCACGCGCTTACAGACTTCTGGGGTGAGCGGCCTGCTTCGGGAGCTACTTATACAGGCGGGGGTAAGCCCAGACTTTGACGAAGACGACGAAGATGACGATGCACCGCCACCGCCAGACAATACTGGGCATGGAGCGGGGGTAGTGGGGGCGGCGGAACTGGTACAAGCGGATGGCGCTACACCACCCAGTACAAGCGCCGCACCGCCTAAGACCGACCCAAAGAAAGCACCGCCACCCAGTGAGTGGGTGTATCGGGCTGGAACTACACCCCAAGATGGTAACGGCGCGGTAACCGACGGGCTTTTCGCCCCCCCACAAAATGCCCAACCCACGCCTACACCCACACCGCCCACTGACGGCAACACCAAAAACACCGGTCAAGATGATGAATACCCTACCGACGACGAGCTGATTGCGCACATAAACGAAAGGCTACGGGAGCAAGCGGAAGGGGGGGTTACCTTGGAGGGCAGTCTGGACTTCCTGAACCGCTTCCTTTTGCGGTTTGAAGAAGAAATGTGGCAACTGAAACGGGTAAAATCCCTTAGGTACATCCAAAACTGGGAGATTGTACTGCAAAACGCCATAAAAGACTTGGGATATGACGAACTCACACCCGAAAAAGACCCCAGACTTCGCACACCCGCAAGGTAACGGGGTGGCTGGGGAAGTCGCAAAGGAAAACCGCCGCACAAAGGAGTACAAGGCCAGAGTGGCGGCTGAAAGGCATGTATTGCGCACGGGGGATACCAAAACGATATGGGGGAAGTACCTTCGTTACCTCTATGCCGAACTGCTAAAAACCTATTTCGGCCACAAGTACGACCCAGATGTACGCGAGCGGTTTGCCGACCTGTTTCTGAGTACGATGGAGGCCTACTTCGCCAAAGAAAAGCGCCCCCTCCGCTGCTATTTGCCCGCGCTCACCTACCTACTTTGGCAATCTCATGGCATGCCGTCCGAGGCGGCACGCTTAGAGTGGGCATTTGAGCGGATAGACTGGCGACTTGACGCCGTCTTTGCCGAAAGTGAGTTAGTGCGGCGCATTTTGCGACTGGCGGCCGTAGTGGAAACGAACGGCGCCCCCCCGACTTGGGTAAGCGACTGGAACTTTCACGCTTACGCCCTGAAAGGGGGATTGCCAAGGAAAAAGCCGCCCGTTACGCTCACGCTAAGCCACCTCCTCACGGCAAACTACCCGCCGCTGGACTGGCTGAAGTTTTTCGCCGTAGAAGCGGGACGCCCCGACCTGCTTTTTGGGCTGGACGGCCTGACGCCCGTGCTGAAAAAACCAAACTCGCCGATACTATGACTAAGAGTAAGACCTTGGAGAAAAAACTGACCGCCCTCTTACGGGAGGCTGAGAGAACACGCGAGCAAACCTTGGGAGCGATAAGGGTTTTGCGCCGTATAATAGAAACGACCGAAAACAAGGATGAGGCCTACCAAAAGAGACTTCGCCAAACGCTTCACGAGTGGCAAAGTGTGGTGAGGGCAAGCGAAAGCGAGGCAGCGGCGCTAAGGCAACTCCTTCACCTACTGCGGCAATCCGCGCGGGAGGCGGCAAACGGAAACGCACCGCCGCCCATGCCCACAACGATACGGGTTATTGTCCCCAAAGGCGTCCAAATATCCGATGAGGAAATCGTAAAACTGATACTCCAAAAACTAAACCTAAACGGATATGCCAAAGAGACCCAAGCCTGAAAAGGTGATCCAGACGCTAATCGGCAAAAACTTGCAGAGCTACATAACAGCGGCGGAAAACAGGGCAAAAGCCTTAGAGTATTGTCGTACCTCATTCACAGTGAATACTTGGGAAGAAAAAGCGCCGCGCCTAAGCGCCCTTGCCGCGACCTTTTCCCGTGTGTGCGATATCATGAGCCACGAACTGCAAAACCTCTACGCCTTAGAGGAACGCCTACGCAACGCCACCGACAAAGGCCTGCATATTGTGATTGAGCATGTGGAGAGTCCGTGGAGGCCTGAATATGGGCAAAGCGCGGATAGAACCCCCACAGACCACTTGCAGGCCGATGTGCCGCCACAGCCCCAGCCATCAGATACTAGGACAAAAGATGTCTGACCACAACTGGGGCGGCGAATTGCTCGCCCCCCCGATTGGTTGTAAGTTCGCCTCAAAGTCGTAACTTTGTGCCTAAGTATGAGCAGCAATTTCCTGTACCGTATGGAACAAAAAGAGCTTTATGAAGAATACCAAGCCAAGGAACGCGCGAATGAGATTGCGAGATGCTTAGTATATGAGTCGTTCCAGATAATAGAGCGCGCTCCGAAGCAGGATTGGCGCAAAAGTGTTGTTTTAGCTTTTGCCAATCTAATCCGGACAAAAGACATTTTGGCCGATTCGTTTGAGAAGATCCGGCAAGAGCTATACGATCAAACAAAGAAAAGGTTTTCAGCATTTGGTTGTTCTGATGAAGCAATTGAAGCTGCTGCTTATGAGGGCGAGTATAATGCAGAAACTTTTGTGCTTCCTATAGAAATGGGAGAAGACTCTATCCACTACGGGTTTGTAGCGGAGATGTTTTTTATTTCCAATGTTTGGTTTGCCACGTTATATTACAGACGCGGGGTTGGTTGGCATATAGAGGGTATACAAGATGAGGAGTTTTTTCAGGATTATCCACGAGAAAGAGGGATAAAAGGTCTTATTTATGGCGTAATGCGACAGAAAATAGATGTTTGGCGCGAAGCCCTGGAAAGGCGTGGGGTAAGTGTACGGGGCGTAGGGAGCTGGCTGGAAAAGTTGGAAAAGAATATAAATGATCCAGAGTGGCTTGACAAGGTAGAAAAGCTGATTCTGCAGGTAGATCATTTTGGGGTGCAGATAATTTCAGATGAAGCCTGAGCGCCAAAGCTAATGCAGATAACCCTCCGGACGGCGAAGCGGGTGGCGGATTTTTTAGAGGCGAACCGCCATAAGCGCTATGTGATTTTGCGGGGCGGCACACGGGCGGGGAAAACCTATAACACCCTGATCTACCTGCTGAAGCTTGCGCTGCAAGAGGGTAAGGACGTTGGTATTGTGGGTGCGCATTTGGTGCGTTTGAGGGAGACAGCGCTGCGGGACTTTGAGGAGATCGTCAAAGACCTGCCCCTCATAGACTACAATCGCAGCCTTTTGGTATTCACTTTCCCCAGCGGGGGGCGGATAAAGTTTTTCGGGGCAGACAAAGGCATAAAGCTGCGTGGGGCGAAGCGGGATATTCTATTCATCAATGAGGCCAACGCGATAGACTTTGAGGTCTTTTCGGAGCTGGACGTACGGACTACGACGCAGGTGATTTTGGACTTCAATCCGACGGGCCGGTTTTGGATCACTGAGTTCATGGAGTCCCATCCGCACCCAGAATGGTTTGCGGAGGGTGTTTTCACCTATCGGGACAATCCTTTTCTTTCGCCAGAGCATGTGCGGGCGATAGAGGCGAGGCAGGGGGATGTGCGTTGGTGGCGGGTTTTTGGAGAGGGTGAATGGGGCGAGGCCAGTGGTTTGGCGTGGTATAACTACGAAGTGGTGGATGCGCTGCCTGAGGGAGTCAAGCTGCTGGCGGTTGGTGTGGATTTTGGTTTTACGCGCTCCCCGACGGCGGTGGTGGGCGTGTGGAAACTGGGGCAAGATTTTTATGTGCGGGAGTTATTGTATCGGCATAATCTGCGGTTAGAGGAGCTGGGGGTGTTTTTGCGGCAGTACCGGGAGGCGTTGTATATAGTGGCGGACTCAGCCGAGCCAGACTTGATAGCAGCATTGCGTAGGCAGTATAATGTGCCGGTGGTGCCGAGTCGGAAGCTGGAGCTGAAAGCCAGCTTTGCGATGATAAACGCTGTTCGGGTTCGGGTAGTGGCTGGCTCAAATAACTTGCTGAATGAGGCGTATAAGCTGTGTTGGGACGGGGATCGGCTGCTTGGGGTAGATGATCATGCGATTGATGCGATGCGGTATGCGCTGCATGCGGTGATGGCAAAGTAATGGCTTCGGTCGAGGTGTTTTCGGCGGGCTGGTCTGTACCTTGTTGCCCCCAAGGGACCAGTATGCGAGCTAGAGTCTTTTCTCGCATGCCGCAAGCAACGGCCGCGTGCTTTTGGCCTAGCTGTTTAGCGAGTTCGGTGGCGACACGGACAAAGGATTCGGCGATATCGGAGGTTAGGGTTACAGGAGCTGTATCGGGTTCCTCTTCTTCTTTCTCTTCCTCACTAATGCCATACACATCTTCCATGATGTAGAAATCTTCATGGGGTGTAACCGTGGCTGGGGAGTTGTATTGTTTTCGCCAATAGGCGGTAATTACTCGGCGCAGGACTTGCTGGGCGACCCGAAAAAGGTGTTCTTCATCTTGGACTTCGTAGGTGCACACTGCCAAAATCGCTTCCTGAGCGAGGTCTTCGGCCGTCATGCGATCCTTAGTTTTGGCGTAGGCGGCTTTTATGAGCAAGCTGCGGAGCTTTTGGAAGGTTTTGGGGTTGTCAATCATTTGAGCGGTGGTAGCTACGATGGGAGCTAACGCCCGACTGGCAGAAGGCAGTTGCTTAGTGGTGTACTTGGTGTTTTCATGCTGGAGAGCGCGACGGGCTCTTTCCCCGAGTGGCTTAGGTTCAACGTGGCTGAAATCTAAATTGATAGCGAGCCGGCAAGCCACATCGTTGGGTTGGAGGCCCCAGAGGGTGGCCAGAGTGGCCACGCCGTTGTCGAGGTGTGCGCGCGATACCATATCGGGACAAAGGTACGAAGTTTTTGACAATTGCAAGGGGTGGGCTCGCGCTCGTGGTTATATGAAATAAGCTATTCTTCCAAGTCGGGGTCCTATAGTACGGTCCCAGCCCGGATTGTGCCTTTATTTGTTCTGTAAAAATCTATTGGATTTATTTCCTTCGGCGGCTTTTCCCAGAAGAAATATCTCAAGGGGATATATGCTTTTTTGGCCAGTTTTTCTATTTGTTTTAGAGTGGGCTGCTTTTCACCTTTTAGCCAACTCTCAAACTGGGGAAATTGAGCCACAACATGAGGCGCCCGCCAACGCACCCATTTGAGTATGGCTGGGCTGACTTTTATGCGCACCATGGTATAAAGGTATGGCATTTTTTCGTACCTTTGTCTTGGCAGGCCGGAGGTTCTGCCGCGCATACCAAATCCGCCCCCGCAAGGGGGTGTTTCTTATTTGGGCGAAAAGTGTGCGCGTCCAGACATTAATAAGGGCATGACTGGGGTGCAAAAGACACGAGAGGAAAAGCGGAAAGAGTTTTTACAAGAGGTTAGGGGTGAGCTTGATCGCTTAATACATTCTCACAGTTTTGGTGTCAGAGTAGTACGGGCTTGTGTTGCGGCTGAGATTGAGTTACTAATCGAGGATCGGTTTATAGGGGCGGTGGAAGTGCACCGGTTCGCGTACAGGGCGCTTTGTCAGACGAAAACCCAAGTTGATCCAGAAGTCTTTCATGAGGCTTTGTGCGTATTTGACCTTGGGGCTTTTGCTAATAGTCTATGGGTACATTTCACTTATTTCAGGGAAGATGAGCAAGATATAATCTATCAGATTTGGCATGAGCGAAAAGATTTTTTACCCAACCTTGACGATGTTTTTCTTGTGATCTTTGATTTGGTTCTGCGCGTGAGGGGAGAAAGAAATCTTGGCTTGGGGTTTTATTACGCCCTAAAAAGACCTAACGGCATGTATGCAACTTTTGGGGAATCCTTTTTGTACCATGACAAGTGTATTGGTCATGTTTTGAGTGAAAAGGCAATGAAAAGGCTAAAAGATATATTCCGTGCGTATGTACGGGAGCGAAAAGGGGGCGCTGGGCGAAGGCCATAGTCGTCAGTTGTCTAAAAAGTGTGCGGGGGCAGACATTAATAAGGGCATGACTGATGTGCAAAAGCCAAAAGAAGACCGACTAAAAGAGTTTCTACAAGAGATTAGGCAAGAGCTTGATTGCGTGGTGCGGCCGCGCGAGCTTTTTGGCGCAATAGTCTGTATGCATGTTGAAAAGGTAATTGAGCTACTGGTGCAGGGGAAATGGTCGGATGCACGGGAAAAGCTAGGATTGGCCTGTAAAACCCTTGCTCAGGCGAAAGCACACGCTATCCCAGAGGACTTTAACCAAGCGCTATATGCCTTTGATCTCGGTTTTTTTGCATATAGTTTAGAATCATATCTTTATGAGTTTGAGTTTATAGTCAGGCAAATCTGGCATGAGCGAAAAGTTTTTTTGCCTCATCTTGCCGAAGCGCTCAGGGGTGCATATCTATTTGCAGCCTATTTGCGCAATGGCTGCTCTCCGAGATGGTCTTTTTATCATGCCCTAAAAAGCCTTAACTATATGCGATTGATTTTGGGGCATTATGCCGTGAATGGAACCTGTCCCATAGTTCATTTTTTGGCAGGAGCGGCGATGACTAAACTGAAAGATATACTACGAGCTTATGAGCGAGCACGTAGCAGCAGTCAGGACGCCGTGAGTAACCGGCAGTAGCCCAAAAGTGTGCACATACAGACATTAATAGGCTTGATATGACTGCGAGTAAGAATGTGGGCCAAAGCCCTAAGAGAAGCGAGACGCCTTTATGGCGTCGGAAGACGAACTACGTGCTTAGAGAGCTGGTACGGATGTGGCATGGCCGGCCGTATGACTCGGCGGTGAGTTGGGGTTTTCGGTATGCACTGGACGACATCCTGCACACGTTCGCCAAGGAGAACGACTTGCCTATCCCCAAGCTGTTTTTCTGGTTTGAGCGCTTTTGGGAAAAATATTCTGGGTACTTGGGCGAACGGGTTTTTACGGCTCTTGATAGGAGCAAACTTATGGATATTCTGCTTCGTGGCTTCCCCCCATCCCGAGCTGAGCTATGTAAAAGATTTCTCTATGACCAAAGCGTGTACGGCATAATGCATTTGTATAGTGTGCTTTTTCTCTGGGAGGTTGGCAGAGGCAATCGTGTTTTGTGTTACAAGCGAGAGAAATGGCCGTTGGGGTATTATGAGTCGTTAGAAGTGGCGCCGCTGGACTCTTTCGTCATTTGGCAGGTGAAGCGCATGTTGAACGAACAAAGCGACCCCCAATAACGTATGTACTACATAGTAGAAAGCGAAGGCCTAAGGGAGCGCTGGCTGTTTAGGCTGTATCAGAACGCCTGCATGGCTGCCTTGGAGCTGGCGCAACGAACGCCTCACGAGGTCAGGGTCGTCCGGCTGGCGACGTCGGCCGGTTTGGGTAGGCAGATTATGTGCGTGTATAACTGCAAATACGAGGTTAGCGCCTCCCCGCCGCCCATTCAGGTAGAAGAAGAAGAGGAGGCGGGTAAAAGAAGGTATAGGCGGAAGCGAAATAAGTAACTTAGCGAAGGTATGCATTACAGGGTGGAAAGTGGGGCGCTGCCACGAGCTCGGACGTTTAGGAACTTCGAAAAAGCTACCTCCTTTGCCAGAGAACTCGCTAAAAAGACTACCCATGAGGTACGGGTCATAAGTGTAGGCGCAAGTTACACATTTGACAATCGGACGCTGTACATCTTCAACAAAGGCGGCAGCTTACCCAGTCCTAAATAGGCCGGCACAAAGGTTTTGCGGGGGAAAGTTTAGATACAGTGTCTCCGTCCGGGGTACATGAGCTTTTGCAGCTCCAGCACCTTGTAGCCTGCTTCCTCGTATTTTGCCCGCTATGTGGCAGGCGGTTTCCCTTGTCAGCTTGCGCCATCCAGCCTTGGCGAGAGGGCTATAAACGGGATGGTCATAACAGGAAAGCAAAACCTTTCCCTTTGCCGCTAAGATAGTCTCTACAAGGCGCTCATGGTAGGCTACGTCGGGTTCGTTCTTGTAGAGACGGCGGTCTTTTCGGGTGTCTGGCACATAAGGCGGATCAATGTAGAACACAGTCTCTGGCGTGTCCCAGTACTTGATGCACTCAATGCCATCGATGCAGTCTATTTGCACCCTGCTGAGGCGCCCATGCCAAAAGCTAAGGAGCTTTAGGCGACTGCGCCACCTGCTGGTGTTTCCAGCCCTGCCATTGGTTATGGTGTATATTTCTCGTCCCCAATCACCTGAAACTTTCGCCTTACCGCCAAACCCCTGATTTTGCTTGACGAAGAAGCCCCATGCCCTATCTATATCGGTAGCGTTAGGGTCTTTGACTATTTGGAGGGCACGGGCAAACTCTGCACGGGCGTAGGGCGTAAATATCAGCCTGTGCGCCAGTTCCTCAAACTTGCCCTTGTCCTGCAATACCCGATACAAATTGACAATATCGCCGTCCAAGTCATTCAGCACTTCTACGGGAAAGGGACTTGGCAAATGCCAAAGGACGGAGGCGGCTCCTGCGAACGGCTCCACATAAATCTGTCCAGCGGGGACGTACTGGACAACCCACGTTGCAAGCTTTCCTTTCCCGCCAGCCCACCGGAAGGGCGCCATAGGGCGGGGTGGTATGGGGATGCCGTCCAGAAATTCCTTTTTCAGCCCCGCAATGGCTTCGTATAGCCCATTCTGAGTGGTGGTACCCATACCACACAAAGATAAGCCCCTTGCAGGGGCCGGCGAAGGCAAAAAGTGCGCGCCCTCAGACATTAATAGTACCGATATGCTAACCGAAGAGCTCAAAGAAAAGAAGCAAAAGCTGCTGCGTTTGATTCAGGACGAGGTGGAGCATATCATCAAAAACTATCCCGTGTTTTTGCCTGATGTGGGAAAATTTGTGGCAGAAACCCTCGTATTGTTGCAAAGTGAGGAACACCAAAAAGCTTGGTTTGCCCTTTGGCAAAAAGCTTGGTCTCTCCTTTGGGATGCTTATCAATGTCTACTCCCAGCCATTAAGGTCAATTATTTATATCGGTTCGCTTCTGAGTCGTTACTCGAAAAAGTTAAGAATGAACTTATCATACTAGACCTTGGCATTTTTGCTTACCGATTAGAAGGTTCGTTTTTACAGCTCCACGCGGCGGTGCCGTACCTTTGGGATAAGCGAAAAAACTTTTATCCACATCTGTCGAGCGCATTGCGCGCTACATACTGGTTTCTTTGCTTGATAGAAGCGGGTTGGGAATTAGAGGAGGCGATTGCTGATGCTCTGAGTATTTGTAATGAACTACATGATGCCTTTGGGGATGTGTTTTACTACCGCCAAAAAAACATAAGCGAGCTTCTACCCCCCGACGCGTTAGCGACGTTGAGACAAATACTGCTGGATATATACAGCAAACGCCAAGGATGCAAAAGGTGAAAAGTGCGCGCCCTCAGACATTAATAGTACTGATATGAAAACGCATGGAGAAAACCTCGGCTCCCGGAAGGTTGAGCCAGAGATGCAAAACCTGCCCCAGTGGCGGTTGTACGCAAACTTCCTGCTTCGTGAGTTGGCCCGCCTATGGTATGGCCAAAAAAGCATTTTTGACCTCCAGCATGGCTATGGCCCGGACTCCCCATTTTGGCGGGACTTCGTTTTTCTTTTTGACCAAATGGTCGTGCTTTTCGGAGAGAAAAATTATCTTGTGGCTTGGGGTATGGATGATCGCCTTCATGAGGCTATTAGGGGATGGCGGATGTGGCACGGCATGGACCCAGTTTTTAGTCAGCCCTATTTTGAGGCCAAGTGGCGAGCGATTCAAAGGTTGGGGAGTGAGATAGCGCAAAAGCTGTTTGACGACTTTGATGTTGATGTAATCCTAAGCTTTGCTGGGTATGCCTATGGTCTTGCCCGCAGAGGCCAAAAGCCGCCATTCGACTTTCCCGTAAGGTTCAATCCCCTTGAGTATTTTGAGGCCTTGCCGGTCGATCCGGAGTTAGAGGATCGGTACTATAATGATAAGCCGTTGCCTTTTTAGCTCTTTTGATATTGTTGGGCTATGCGAGGCATATCCCCCCCACCTTCGGGTGGGGGTTTTCGTTTCCATCCATCCCGTCCTCTAAGAAAAGTGTGCGCGGTCAAACATTAATAGGAGTGATATGACGACGCATGGAGAAAACCTTGGCTCCCGAAAGGTTGAGCCGAAAACGCAGAACCAGCCTTTGTGGCGATTGAAGGCGAACTATCTGATGCGGCAATTGGCGCGTATTTGGTATGGCAAGCTCCTCGGTCGCGGCTACGCCAAAAGCTCAGAGTTTGAACGCCTCTTCATCGAGATTATGTGCCAGTTTGTGGAAGACCACGGTGGCAATGGCAAAGATGTGTTGCATTGGATTGAATTTGGCAAGCAGGCATTTGAGGTTGTACATGGAAAGGAGATCACATTTAAGAATCGGATTAGCGAGTTGGATTGGATGATTAGGAATGGTGTCCCGAAGGAACTGCGTGAGGAGTTTGCAAAGGATGCGCTGATCCAAGACATAATCAGAACAGCTGAATGGATATTGAATTATGAGGAGGAGGGAGAAGAACCGCCGTATGAGCCTACTATTTGGCTGAGGCCGCTGGATTATTATGAGCAACTTCCGGTAGAGGAGCCGCCGCCCCAGTGGAAGTTAGTGGCGAACCACGTTCAACGTGAGCTGGCACGTGTGTGGTATGGGAAAACCCGTATAGCGCCGTGGCACCTGCATGATTATTTGACCGGACTTTTTTATTCCTTTGTTTTTGGTAGCGGTATAAAACCGAAAGATTTTGACATAACACTGACTGGTACCCAAGCCGAGTTTGAAGAACAGCATGGTTGCGAACTTTCTTTCAACACGCCCGTACAGGAAATAATTTGGCTGGCCGATAAGTGCCTTCCGGAAGATTTGGCGGCAAAATTTTTGTCTGACCCACAGGTTAAGTTTATTTTGACAGCGGGCGAGCTTATTTGGGCACTCATTAGAGCGGACGTCAACCCGCCGTACGAAAAATATAGCATCAGCTTCAGGCCGATTGAGGAGTACGAAAACCTGCCGGTTTCCAACGATGAGCAGACCCTCTAAAAAGTGTGCGCGCTCAGACATTAATAGTAGCGATATGAGACGGATAGTTTTCCTGAATGCGTACGACCTTCTGACGCTGGTTTCGCAGTGTCCGAAGTGGCGGCTGATGACGGCCTACCGGGATTTCGTGGATCGGGAGCCGGTAGCTTACATTGCGGCACGGCCGCAGGAACGTGAGGCCGCTGAAGATGTGCGTCAGATTTTTAGGGGCGCGGTGATAGAAGACCCGCGCACATTGCAGGCGCGTGGGCGTATAAATGACGCCGAGGAGCTGGCGCTTTTGACCACAGACCTTGATTTGGGGCTAAAGCTGATAGTGCTGAAAAAAATCAAAAATGCATAGGCGTATGACGAAGCGAGAACTGGCCAAGAAGAAGGCCGAAGCGGTAATCCTGGCGAATGCGCACAGGTTGTATTTTGTCCCTCAGCGGGCTGGGGGCTACGTAGCCGAGCTGACCCGTGAAGTCGCAGCCGAACTATGGGCGGCGTTGTCAGACATAGCCCACATGCGGCAGAATGTTTCGGTTATTAGCGGGGATGCGGATTATGTGGTGGTCAGCTGCCGCATAGAGGTTATGGCGGATGATTGGCGAGTGGAGGTAGAGGATATCGGCGAGGCTTGGGCAAAAGAGTTCGCAGAGAAACAGCGCGGGAAGGAAAAGCAGGCTGATAACAAGCCTGCCCAAGCATCAGCGACGGAGGACGGGGAAAGTAAAAATGATGGGGCCATGCGGCACCGGATGTATCGGACGGCGTCGACGCGAGCGATAAAGCGGGCGATAGAGTTGCTTGTGGGCGACCTAAATAGCTTGCTGAAAGGTTTGGCGGTGCTTTATGGGTACAAGCAGGCGAATAACAAAGGCGCACTGAAGGCGTTCCCCCCAGCAGCCGCACCCGTAATTCGTGCGCTTGGAGCCGGCGAGATAGGGGTGAATGAAGCTATCAAAGGACTTGCCGCAGTTGTAAGCAATGGACAAACCGAAAAGAGCCATGCGGGTGAAGCTTAGTATAGAGGCCCCTGGGGTGCGGGGCGCATTGATTTTTAAGGGTGAAACGTCGGATGTGGGCAAGCAGCTGCGGCAGTTTGTCGAGCTTTTCCTTCCGGTGGAAGCTGTAACAGCCCAGCCCCCTACCCCGGTGCTGGCGGGGTCTGACGTCAAAAAGGTAGAGGAGGCGGTAGCGGCGGAGGTTAAAGAAGCGTCTCTTGCCGCCAAGTCAGAGCTTGCGTACCTTTCATTCAGCACCTTGGCATTGCTTTTCCGGTGTGCGCATGCTTTCCATCTGAAGCTGGCAGGTATCAAACCGCCGCCGTCGGAAGACCAGAAGATCGGCACGGATTTTCATGCAGGCATAGCCGCGTTTTTGCGAGGGGGAGAGTATGCATTTGAGTACCCGCAAAATGAGGTGCGGTTTGGGCACATAAAGGAGCTTCTTTCTACGCTTAGGCAGGCACCGGACTTAGCTTTAGAGCCTCGTGAGATGCTGGAAGCTGGCGGGGTAGAGTGGGTTGGCTATGCTGACGCTATCGCGAACGGAACCATATATGAGTTCAAGGCCACGAAGCGGTTGCCTACGGCGCCAACAGATGCACATGCCTTGCAGGCGTCGGTATATGCGGCGATGTTTGGGGCGGATAAGGCTAAGATAGTCTATGTTACCGAAAAGGAGGAGCGAGAGTTTGACGTAGCGCCTTTTGCTGGGGTGCGGGAGTTTCTGGCGGATATGGCAAGCCAGATAAAGGCTGGTGTGCCTAACATCCCGACGGGGCTAACGCATCCTTGGGGTTGCGACCGATGCGAATACCGGCCGCATTGCAGGTTTTATGACTTTGTGCGGGGCAATGGGATTGCAGAGATACCATTCTGAAAGCCGTTGTATATCGCCGAAGTTTGGGGCGGCCTTGGGCCGCCCCGCTTTGGTAATTAAGTGTGCGCGCTCAAACATTAATAAGGGTGATATGGAACGGGTACAAGTTTGGCTGACAAACGAAGAAAGCAGCCGCTCGGTGCATGAGCACTTTGGTCAGATTGTAGAAGCGTACATCCCGGCGCGAACGGAGTTTTTGGGCGAATGTGAGGCAACGCCGGAGGCGGTGGCGGAGCTGGCAGATGTGGATGCAGATGAAGCAGCCGAAGCGTTGGCCAGCCCCGGAGAGCCGTTACTTGTAGGTGAGTTGTATCAGGGGGATGTTTCGGCGGCGCTTTACCTTGTGGTCTATCCATCGCCGGACAGTAAATGAGCGAGCTTGATTTTGGGAAGCTCTCTCTGGCTGATTATGCCCAGCTTTTTCGGTTAGGGGCTGTGGCGGCGCGCCGGGGAGAGCTTCTCATTTCGCTCAGCGCAGAGCTGGACGTGCTGGTTTCCGGCCGCACCTATGAGTACCGGGATAGAATAAAGGGGATAGCGCGTGAAGCAGGGGCGTCTGCTTTCTGGGATGGCCATAAGTGGGTTATCCGCACGCTACGGCACCCAAACGTGTTGGGTAAAGTGCTTAGTGGCCTGACAAAGCTACCGGAAGCCAAGCTGGCACTAAATCCAGACTTTGGAAAACGGCACCTGCCTAAGTTGGAAATCCCCCCACTGGGTGGATATACTCTGTTTCCGTTTCAGATAGAAGGCATCAGCGTTATTGTGGAAACCTTTCGGCGGGGCGTGAAGAGTTTTTTGCTGGCTGACGAAATGGGGCTGGGGAAGACCATACAGGCCTTGGGGGTTGCTAAGGTGCTAGGGCTGGAAGCGGTGGTGATAGCTCCGGCCTCTGTGGTGCCAAGCTGGCAAGAAAAAGCGCAGGAGTGCGGGATAGTGGCGGAGGTTTTTAGCTACGCCAAAGCTGATAGGGCAAAAGCGGCTGGCAAAATGCTGATCATTGACGAAGCGCATTACATAAAGAATAAAAGCGCTCAGCGAACGAAAGCGGTTCGGCGCTTAGTAAATGAAGCGGAGAAGGTTTTAGCACTTACAGGCACGCCGCTCCTGAACCGCATAGATGAGTTGGCCAACCTTCTACATAACATTGGCATAATCAAAAGTGCCTCGCAGTTTTTGAGCCAGTACGCCAGTTGTAATTTGCGAAGCATCCGCACGAAGTATCGCACCATCCAAAAACGGGTGTACTATTTGACGGGGGCGCAAGCTCGTATGGTGCATAAGCTTTTGACTACCGAGCTGCCTTACCTCCGTAGGCTCAAAAAAGATGTAACGCTCCAGTTGCCTCGAAAAATCCGCACGCGGCTAACGCTGGAGGTGGATGCGCCCCAAGCCTCGGCGACCTTGCGGCTGGTGGCGGCGGAGTTCGCTCGAAAGCGCGGCATTGACCCGAAGCAGTTCGATACCCCAGCGGCGCTCGTGGAGTTTGTTTTTGACAGCATACCGCAGGCGGCGATAGCGACGGCTCGACGGCTATACGCGATAGCTAAGGCAACAGCCGCTGCCCAGTACATAGAAGACCTTTTGGGTAGTACGGATACCCCTATTGTGGTATTTTACCATCATGAGCAAGTACTAAGTGCCTTGCAGGAGTGCGTGCCCGGCCCCTACATAGACGGCTCAGTGCCGCAGGAGCGCCGCGCGGAGTTGGTTCGAGATTTCCAAGCGGGCAAGTATTGGGTGCTGTACCTTTCCATCACGGCGGCGGGACTGGGGATTACCCTTACGGCAGCGGATACGGCGGTTTTCGTGGAGTACGACTGGGTTCCGGCGAATCTATTACAGGCCGAAGACCGCATAAACCGCATCGGGCAAAAGAGCGAGGTTACTTACTATCACTATCTGACCACTAAAGACCCCGTGGAGCGGCTCATTCTGGACAAGATTTTTGAGAAGGTATCCTTAGCCGAGGCCGTTTTGGGTGGGCAAAGCGGCCTGAAAGAGGCGCTAAAAACCGCATAGCCATGCGTACTGCCGTGATATGGGTTTTAGGCCTAATCCGTATCACGGCCAAAAGCGAACCTGTGGGGTTATGTGTATCTTTACGCATGGCCAACGTAAACCGCACCTTCGAGGTAGCGCTGGACTTCGTGCTTGCGCATGAGGGGGAACTTGCAAATCACCCATACGACCGAGGGGGCATGACCTACCGGGGCATTGCCCGGAAAGCGTGGCCTTTATGGGAAGGCTGGAAGTATATAGACGTGGGCGGGACGCCGCCTATGGAACTGGTACGAAAGTTTTACTACGAAAACTTTTGGGTGCCGCTCCAATGTGATAAGCTTCCCGAACCCATAGCCATTTTCCTGTTTGATAGCGCTGTCGGGAGCGGTCATGTTTTGCCCACAAGGTGGCTCCAAAGGGCTATCGGCGCCAAAGATGATGGCATTGTGGGTCATGAAACAATCCAAAAAGCCCAGCAGGCCCGTCCTCAGGCCGTAGTGGATAGCATGCTGCGCCGGCGCATCCTGCTTTATGAACACATCGTGCGAAACGATAGCAAGCAGTACGCTTTCTTAGCAGGCTGGCTGCGGCGGACAATGAACCTGACTGCCCTGATTTACCGCCAGTACATCCGGGAGCTTTAGACGTTGCGGCGATATTCATCACGCCACTTGACCCGCCTGAGCGTTATACGCACTCTCGCATACTTAGGGTCGTTTTCTATATTCACCTCCTCAAACTTCAAGTTTCGTATCTCTGTCGGAAGTAGGCGATTGTTTCTATTCACCACATCGCACTTTTCAGCAAACTTCAGCAAATCCACGTGCGAAAGCTGGCATGGGTCAAAGATGAGCAGCTCTATCTCGAACCGCTCGGAGTAAGCCCGCACGATATCCTCTGAGGCATAGGCGGAGCTGACAAAGCTTTCCGACTCATACTGGTCAGCGATGCGCTTTATTTGGCCTATGAAGCGGGCTTTGTGTTTAGCGTTCGTAGGCACAGGCATCCCTAAGACTGCCCCCCTGAAATAGCCTATGATGTCTATGTAGGCAGAAGGCACCTCGGAGACCAGTTCAAAGCAGGTGCAATAGTTGGCCAGATGGCAGGTGGTTAAGGTAGTGGCGAAGGCCTGCCAGTCTCCATTTTCGTCTCGGTAAAGCCCCTCCCAGCTTTCGCCAGCGACGGCGGGGATTTTAGGGACACAGAAGTCGGGAGCTAAGGGCGGCCCTGCGGGTGGCTCAGGTGGAGCGGGGATTGAGAAGTCGTAGAAGTAGGACTCGTCTTCTTCAAGCGACCATACATTAAAGTTTTGTTGCTTGCGCACACTATTCCGAACGTGAAGCGTGTATTGCCCAGGGGGGATGGAGGTCTTATCAAGGATGATAGTGTATTTTCTAAAAGCAAACGCTGGGCGGTTTATGACAATGGCGGGGCTCCCCTCGGCGTGAGAATCAAGCACTCTGCCGTCCCTAAAATCCTCTTTGGCGTAAAGCATACTCTGTATGACGGGCTTATACCCTTCTGGCCGTGTAAAACAGATTGCACGAATATAGGTGTGAAAAATACCAGAGTCAGGCACTGCGGTAAAAAACCGCTGCGCCGCTATTTGTGTAGCCGTTTCAGTTATTGTCGCCAGCTGATTATCTGGCGCAAAGCGCATGGTATCGCCCGGATAGGTTGTAGGGAAAGTCAGCTCATTGCTGTCATACACATCGCCATCTGGTGTGAATAGTCGCCATTTGAGGGTGATCGGCCCGCTTACCCAGTTGTTTAGGTCAAGGCCATAGCCGCCAGAAGGCTGTGTTAGCGCAGAGGGGATTGCAGGTGGCTGGCGACGGGCGGGGACTGGAACAAAGAAAATACTTTTAAAGCCCGCAACCTGAACAAGTTGGTCATAGTTTGTAGGCAGCCATTGTCTTATTAATACCGCAGGTGCAGCTTCTAAACAAAGAGAATATATGTTTGTGCGAAAACTAAGAAACGAAGTAAAGGGATATGGGTTTGTTACGCCGTAAGTCGTATTGTATTCTATTTCGTCTATCGGCACAAACGATCCGGCAATTTTTAGAAGAGTTTGAATGATATAGGTGCCATATGGCGGATTAGGCTTAGTTAGCTCTGCTTGAAGGCTATCATAGCGATATATTGGCCCTTGATGCGGGAAAACCTGAAAAGGCCCGGATATTGGCGCCCCCGCTGGTTCCTTATTTGTCATGACCGCTACCCACTCCCCGCCGTCCTGACCTATCATGACCCCTACGAAATCAGCCCCCGGCCTGTTTGCAATCGTGGGCACGGAACCCGACGCCCCTGTAACTGGGTTGGTCAATGCCAAGCTGTCAGGGATGTCCGGTCTTGGGTGATCGCTATCCCGTCCTGTAACCGCCAAAACAGAACGAATAGGCGTGAAGCCCGAAGGCGGCGTGAGGGTGTAGGAGCTGCCGGAGATTGTTAGCGTGCCCGGATTTAGGAAGTTTAGGGTTCTTCCCTTTCGGTTTGGGTGTAGAAGCAAGCAGGGGAAGGTTAGGTTGGCGTCCCGAACGGGCACCGGCGCCTGCAAAAGCA
>Ga0308417_1000335_pt1 | contig 35103 bp, 38 predicted proteins | sample HotsprSampleOS65_FD_203528 | JGI IMG/M metagenome (GOLD analysis project Ga0308417, IMG submission 203528) | Hot spring phototrophic mat microbial communities from Octopus Spring, Yellowstone National Park, Wyoming, United States - 20090730_OS65 ...
AGGGACGACGGGTTGGGCGGGTGCGGCCTGAGGACGCTGGGGAGCGGGAGCGGGTGTCTGGGCTGGTAGGGGAGTCTGGCGCAGCGGCTGTAGTCCTTGGGCGAGGGCGGGCAGGGCAGCTGCGGAGAAGATGAGGGCGAGGAAAAGGTGCATGGGGGGGCTTGAATGGCTGGAGGGATGGGATTGAGGTAGAGCCTCTTTGGAGCTGAACAAGGCGGCGGGCTGGCGGACCTATTTGGGGAGAATGCGGATCCTTCCCTCCCTTCCCCCTGACGAGCCGTCGCAGCTGGCCCTCTGGCGGGCTGCTTGGCAGAGCGGCCAGGCGTTCCTGTCGGATTCTTGGCGCGAGCTTTGGCCTTTTGCCCTGGCCTTTGGCCTCTTCGTGCCGCTGTGTCTGGCGTTAATGCCGACGTTGGGGCTGCTGGCGGCGATCGCCGGGCTGGCGTTGTCGGGGGCGTCGGCGGGGATGTTGGCGGGCCTGCTGTGGCTGCATGCGTCCGGGGAGCGCGCGTTCTGGCCGGCTTGGGCGGGCGACAGACGGATCTGGCGCGCCGCCGCGGGCGGGATGGCGGCGCTGGCGCTCGGGGTGACGGCCATACTTGGTGCGGCGCGTCTGGGAAGCAGCTTGGCGGGCGACGTAGGGACGTTGATGGGAGCGACGCTTGGGATCATTGCCTGGCTCTGGGCGATGGGGTCGGCCTGGTCGGCAGCACCGGGCTGGTTCTACGGCGAGACGCGCCCGATCGCGTGGGGGCGGGGCTGGGGACGGGTGCCGCGGTTGCTGGGCTGCCTGACACCCGCCGTCTTGCCGCTCTTGCCCGCAGCTGTCTTGGCGTCCGCGCTGCCTGGCCTGCTTGGCACCTTAGCGGTCTCCGCTGGGGTCACGGCTTGCCTGAGCCTGCTGGTGCTGGGGCCGGCGGGAGCGGCGACGGCCTTTCCGGAGGGACTTGGAAAAGCATCCTCCAGGAACACCTATTAAAATATAGCCCTTCCTCTATTCTTTTTTAAACCCTCGTTTTGTTCGTGCCCGCCCGCTGGGGGCGGTGTCAATGGAAGAGGAGATGCGAACGGTGCGCATCGTGCTGATCGAGGATCGGGCGCCTGCGCTCGAGATCATGCGGGCCCGCTTGGCCGAGTGCGGCGTAGGTGTGGATGGGCTGACCTCGGGTCCGGCGCTGGCTGAGCGGGCTGTGGGGATAGGGGCAGACGGGATCCTAATCTCACTACCGCTAGCTTCGGGCCGGGGGGAAGACCTGGTGGTCGAGATTCGGCGCCGCGGCTGGAAGGGGCCAATTCTGGCGCTGCAGGAGACATCTTCGACGGACGAGGCGGTAGCACTCTACAGCGCTGGAGTAGACGACGTGACGGTGAAACCGGTAAAAGCCGTGCATTTGGCTGCACGCCTGCGTGCGGTGGTGCGTCGCGTCCATGGCTTCGCCCAGGCCGAGGTATCGGTGGGCGGTTTGCGTTTCCCGCTGGACGGGCGTCCGGTCACGCTGGACGGGGCGCCGGTGGCGCTATCGCGTCGCGAGCGGGCGCTGCTGGAGTGCTTGGCGCTGCGCGCGGGCAAAGCGGTTGGGCGCGAGACGATCTTCGCAAGCATCTACGGCGCCTACGCGGGTGAGATCGATCCGAAGATCATCGACGTTTATGTCTGCAAGCTGCGCAAGAAGCTGCGTTCAGAGCGTGGCGACTACATCTCGACGGTCTTCGGGGTGGGCTACATGCTGGCCGACCCAGAGAGCGCCAAGGCCATCCGAGCGGCATGAAGGCCGATCCGGCGCCTGGCCGACGCTTGCGGCGCAGTTGTGGCGTTTGGTTCGGGCTTCCGACGCGCAGGGCATCGCTGCCGAGTGCGACTCGGTTAGCGGGGTCATCGAGGCGAACGTGACGGACGTGGATCTTCTCTGTTTGCAGCGCCATGGAAAAGCGGCGCCTCGCGGCCAACAGGAGCGCGATCTGGCGGGGGGTAATGCGGAACGTACGTACGTACATTTCCTGATGGCCTTGGAGAGGAAGGCCGTGTCGCGCACTGAATCGAGGTCGACGAGGGCGGAGAGGTGCGACTGGGCTGATTGTCGAGAACAAGATGCAGGGCTTAGCCTGGCGGTGGGGTGTTACGGGAGAGGAGGGACGCTGGGACGCTCAGGCCGCTGGGGCGCCTTGACGCTTCAGACGTAGGCGTTTGCGGGCGTTATCACGCTCAGCCTCGGTCACCTGGGCGACGGGGCGACCGTCGATGTCGACTCGGGGGCGCCCTTTCGCGAGGGCCTCGAGATAGGAGAGGCGTCCCGTCCAGGCGCGCAATGCGAGGTCGATGCGGCGCGCCGTGAGATCCGGGGCGGCAGCGGCGATCTGGGCATGGATCCCGATGGCCAAGGGGTGGAGGCGTGCGCGGGACCCGGGCGGGGGGAAGGCCTTGGGCCAGCGGACATGCATGATCTTGAGGGTGGCTAGCGCCTGGCGCTGGCGCTTGCTCGTCGGCGGCGTCTTGGAAACGACAGTGCGGACCGGGCGGGCGAACTGTGGCGTGCACAGGTCGGTTGCAGGGGGTGGCGTGAGGACGATGACGCGTTTGACACCTGATCGGACGGTTAGACGCGGGGACCCGATCTTTGCGGCGAGCGAGGGAGGAAGGCGGAGCGTGCTCATCGGGGGCGTCTTTGTCCCTGGGGCTTTAGGCGGGAGGTGGGTCTGGTTTCCTGGGCCATCAAGGCTGGCCGCGGGGACGGGTGGGGCCGCCTGGGGGCATCGTAAACCCTTCTGGCACGAAGCGCATCCCGGGGATGGGAACTTCGGGGGTGAAGACGGTCTGGAGCTCGGCGATGCGTATAGCTCGCGCGATTTCCTGAGCGGTGGGCGGATGCTCAGCCGACCAGCGGGCGTAAGCCTCGATCTGCGACAGGGTGAGGGGGACGCGCCAGACGCGGTGCATGTAAAGGATCCCGCGCGCGATCTCGCCGCGGAACATGGGCGCGGGCTCGAGCGTACGCGAAGTGGAATCCCATCGCACTTCGCAACGCCCGAAGGGGCGGACGCCGGAAGCGACGGGGCCGAGGCGGCCGCCTGCGCGCAGTTCATCGACGCTGTCAAGGAAGGGCATGAGGTTGAAGAGGTCACGGGCGATGCCGGCGATCTCGGGGTCGGTCGCCTTGCAACAGGCGAGCGGATCGAGGGGCTGACCGGCGCGGGCGGCGGCCTGGCAAAGCGGGGTTTCGCCGCGCCAGCAGGCACGCCCGCGGGCCATGTCGGCAGGATGGACGAGGTAGCCCCAGCGGGTAGGCTCGAGGCGGGCGTCTGCGCGCGGCCGGAAGGGCTGGAAGCCGCAGGCTTCGGCATCGGCCGATCCGGCGGGGATCCCGGGCTGGTTCTCGAGGGTGTAGTTGCAGCCGCAGTCGCGCGTGCGGCGGTCCTGGGAGTAGAGAGCGCCAAGCCACTGAAACAGGGTCTCGTCGTTCTGCGCCACCCGCGGCATGGGGCTCTGCGAGGGGGCTTGAGCGGACGCGGGCGGGACGGGCAGAAGGAAGGCCAGGACGAGGAGAAGGGCACGCATGGAGGTCAGGCTGGGGTGAAGGAGGCGCCACAGCCGCAGCGCGCTGTGGCGTCGGGGATCCGAAGGTCGAAGGCCGATCCCGAGAGCGTGTCGCGCCAATCAAGGACAGCTCGAGCCAGGAAGGGGGCGCTGACGGGATCGACCAGTACGCCACCGGTCCCTTCGGCGAGAAGGATGTCCTCCGCCTCCGGAGCGGCGACAAGGACGAGGGTCTGGCGCAGGCCGGAGCAGCCGCCAGCGGTGATGGCCACGCGCAGGAAGGGGGTCTCGGGATGGGCCGTGGCGAGGGCTTGCAGGCGGGCGCGGGCGGCATCAGTGAGGGTCATGGCCGGACGATCCTGGGGGTGCGGGAAGCAGATGGGGGGAAGATCGTCTATCAGATCGGTTCCGTCAACCGGGCATTCAGGACTTCACGAGATCTGGCGCGGGGCCTGCCCGGAGGGGAGGCGTCGCCCGAGCATCGCGCCAAGCTAGGCGCCGAGGATGGCGGCGGCCAGCGCGCCCTAGAGCCAGGGCTCGAGCGCCGGAGGCGCGGTTAGGGGGCCCCACATCAGGACGTGCCCCGGAGGTTGGCGGCGATCTTGCTGGGGCGGCAATCGTGGCCGCGATAGGCGGCAAGGCGGGTACCGTCGAAGGCGGCGGTGTCGAGGACGAGAGCACAGAGGAGGGCGGCGACGGGGTCCGAGGGACGGCGAGCAGGAGCCTGACGGCCTGCGCGCTGAAGGGGATGGAGGGCAGGGGAGAGGAGGAGATGGACAGCGAGGAGACCGCCGATCAGGACCGGCACTGCGTGGAGAGTGGCGAGGGGGCTGACCTTGAGACGCAAGCGATCCATAAGAGTGGTAGAGGAGCGGCCCTGGTTATGCTGCAGGCGCCGCCGGAGGCGTTACGGGAGCCCCGGCGGCCTTGGCGCGGCGGCGACGAGAGACGAGGCCGGCGAGGCCGAGGCCAAGAAGGATCGCCAAGGGAGTAGCGGCCATGCCGAGGTGGCCGGCGAGGCGGACCTGGCGCTCGAAAATCTCCTGCGGGCTGGGGGGACGTTCGACGTCGGAAGCCGTGTAAGAGACGACGACGGCGGCGCGTTGGCGTCCGAATCGGACGGCCTCGAGTTCCTCCGAGAGGCGATTGGTTTCGGACTGGGCTTGGGTGAAGGCCTGGTAGGCGACGATTGGGTCCTGGGCCTGGGACTGGAGGTCGGCAAGGCGCGTGCGCAGCGTCTGGGCGACGGCGAGACGGGTAGCGAGCGCGGTCTCACGGGTAGCGAGGTCACCGAGGCGACTGATTTCGGCGACGATGGTGCCGTCGCGGCGGATCTCGGAGACGACGTTCTCGAGCCGGTCGGTAGGAACAAGGGCAGCGAGCACGCCCTCTGGGCCGTTCGCTCCCAGCGCTTGGCCGGCCGCAAGCACGAGGCCGCGCTGCTCGGGGGCCCGGTCGGGGGCAGAGATGAGGCGCATGTGGCGGGTCTGGACCTCGGCGATGCGTGTGCCTGGCAGTGAGAGGACGAGATGCAGGAAGCGCTCGTGGGGCTGCTGGATCCGTAGGCTTTCGGCAAAGACGGCTGCGTGCGGATCCGCGGCCTGTGCCGCGGGGACGGCGGCGAGGAAAAGGACGGCGGCGAGGGTGTGGCGACGGCGCATGGGAGGATGTCCTCACAGATTGGACCAGCCCGGGGGCACGGGACTGGACGGTTGGGAACCTATGTTCGGGAAAGACGCTGTCTACCCGCCTGGAATCCCCTCGTCATGCCTCTTCGACGCCGCCCCCTCCTCCTTGGCCTGGGTGCCCTCGGCGCCTTAGGCGCGGGCGGAGCCGCGCTCTGGGCATCGTTCAGGGGTGGATCCGATCCGATGATCCGGGTGCGCGCGGCAGCCGCGCGACTGCTGCCTCCGGGAGTGGAGCTCGATGCCGACGCGATGTCAGAGGGCCTGGAGGGGGTGGTGCTGGAGGGCCTGCGCCTGTCGGGCGGCGACACGGAAGGTCGGGTCACGCGCGCGGTGCTGCGCGAGGATGCCTTGCGGCTTGAGGGAGTGGAGCTGAGTGGCGGCGGCGGTATGCTCGCGATGCGGATGCTTTTGCTCTCGGGGATCGACTGGGAGCGCGGCCTGGTACGCTTGGGCGAGGCGGAGGAGGTGACAATCGTCGGCGCCGGACGGCTGGGAGGGGTCAGCGCGGCCAGGGCGCGGCTGCTGGGGTGGAGCACTTGGGTGCCGACGCGCGTGGAGATCGACCGGGTCCGCCTGGTAGTGCGCGGGGGGCCCATGGCGGGACTAGACGTCTCGGCGGCGTCGGCGGTGCTATCCCTCGACCCTGGTGCTGCGGGGGAGGGAGGCCTCGGGGCGCGCTGGATTCGGGCCTTTTCCGCGGCCTCCCTGCGGGAGGTCTTGGGGACGGTGGCGGGGCAGCCGGCATCCGCGGGGGCGCTCGACGTGCGCTTGGTGGCGCGGGACGCGTCCGGTGATGCCGCGGGAGTGGAGCTGCGCGCGACGGCCTTGGATCTGGGGGGCGCCGTCGTGCCATGGCGGGAGGCGCTGCTCTACGCGCGGATGGAGGCGGAGGCGTCCTTGCGCGCCATCCGGAACCAAGACGGAGGCTGGCGGGCGGAGGCGGCGTTCTCCTGGCCGCTAGCCGGGTCAGGCGAAGCGACCCTCGAAGGGTCTGGCGCGTCAGGCATTTGGCCAGACCTCTCGACCCTGCGCTGGCGGCGCCTCTCTGCCTCCTGGCAAGACGCGGGTCTGGTGCGCCGCCTGGTAGAGCAGCGTCGGGCGGGGCGGTCGATCGCGGAGGCGGCAGCGGAGATAGCCGCGCGCTTCCACGGCAGCGCGCTCTTGGAGGGGGTGGTGTTGGCGCGCCTTGATCTTGAACGGTGGTTGGAGAAACCGGGCGTCGTGCGGATCGAGATGACGGGAGAGGGACCGGCGCGCGATCTAGGGCGGATTATCGATCTTGAGCGCCCGTCCGGAGCGTCTGTACGCCTAACATTGCGCTGAGCCTAGAGCGTTCTGGAGCGGCCCGGTCGCGCTGGTGTCTAGCAGAGTGTTCAAGTGAAGAAGAGGCGCTGCTCTTCGACACCAAAGACAAAACATAAGATGTTGGCGAACCAGTTGCCGGCCTCGAGGGCGAGAAGGCCTTGGGGTTTACGCTTCTCGAGGAGGAGCGTACTCTGGCTGCCCAGCGCGCCGAGGTCGGTCCAGGCGCGGCCTTCCTCACCGGCGATACAAATCATCAGGTATTCAAGAGACATCAGATAGGTGGCTCGGGGTCTGGCAAGCGTGCGCCGTAGGAGGCGAGCGGTGGCGATGGTTGGGACGAGAACGGCCTCGTGGGGGTGTTCGAGAAGTGGGTCTGGGCCAAGCGCGGTAGCCATGAGGGTGGGAGGTGTGCAAAATCCCCACCCGCTTGAGGCGGGAAGAATGCCAGCGGCCCACGGGAGCTCTGCGGGATTCACTCCATCGGGATGGAGGGAAGCGAGATCGGCGGGGGATGCGAGCATCAGGACGGGAAGAGGATCGGGAGAGTAGGTGGCCGCGCGTCCGCGCAACAGCCGCCAGCGGCGGGCGAGTCCGAGGCGGCGGGCCGTGGCGGCACGGATCCACTGCCAGGCCGTGTGGGGATCTTGATTGGGATTGGCGCGCCAGGGGGGAAGATCGACGGGATCTCGAAGGTCGGGCCCATCGGAGGGAGCGGGGGCTGGGAGGGGGGTGGGAGCGCCTTGGAGGATCGTGCCGTCGCCTGGAAAGAGGATGGGAAAGAGCGCCCCACCCTGCCGTCGGATCTCAAGGCGTTCATGGGCAGTAAGCTCGGGAAATCCCTCAAGGGAATCAGCATCAAGCCAGGATGAGATGGTTGGCATGGGGCATGTCGTATCCGGGCATCGCGAGATCTGGGGGAAAGAGCAGATAGGCGCATCGGGCAGGATGGGGTTGGAGAGACGCCGAGGGATCCAGCGCATTCGCCGGGGAAGGCGAAGAGTTTCGCCTTCGCGCGGTGCCCGCGTGAGGTGAAGACGCCTCTGGCAGCCCCTCCGAGGAGGTCGATGGGAAGATCATTCGCATTGAAGAGAGAGATGCCGGCGACGTGCAGAAAGGAGAGGGCGTATGGACCATCGGTGTGGCGCCAAGAGTGCGGGAAAGGAGGATTTTCCGGAGGGGTTGGGCAAGATTAGTGGTGTGTAGCTGGGGCAGCGGGGATCAGTGGATCCGAGGCGAAGGCAGGGTCGTGTATTCCAGCCGTGCATGCCGGCGTCGGGCAGCTTCGATCTGGGCGATCATCCCAGCGGCGGCGGCATCCGGCAGGGCGGCGCGGGCGAGGCCGACAAGGGCGACAAGGGACTGGCCGATGTCGGCCTGGCCGGTCTGAAGCGCCAGGAGAACGGAGTCACGAAGCGCCTCGGCGCCGACTTGGCGAGCGGCGGGGTGGCCAATATAGGAGAAGCCGGAGATGGGCGGGGCGGGCGGTGGGACGGGGGCGGTGAGGTGGTGGCGCAGCAGGTCGCTCAACTGAGGCGCGAGGGCTGCGCCATGGGGGGTGTTGTCGATGAAGGCAAGCGTCTGACCGAGCGCGTCGAGAGCGGCGGCGTGGAGATCTTCGCGGCGAAGCGGCAGACGGAGACTGGAGAGGCCGACGAGGATCGGATTTTGCGCGGACGACATCGCGAGAGACTCCTGGGGGAAGGGAGATGAGAAAGATTTGGGGTGGAGCATACCTCCCGTCGAGAGTTATGCAGGTCCGGCTTGCGCGTTGGGCGGTGAGAGACAATCTGGAGGCTTGATAGTAGCGTGACGACCGTGCCCTTTTCAGGAGGTTGAAGTCTCGTGTCTGACGTCCAGACCCTTTCCCTTGCGGAGTCCGGCCTCGCCCGGGCAGCGATGCTCTCTGACCTGCGCCTTGCTGTCGAGCGCTCCCTCGCCGTCCATGGCGGTCTCCTCTCGGCTGCAGCCCGCGCCGAGGGGCGCTCCGTGGAGGAAATGGCGGATCGTGCGCTGCTGAGCGGCGCCATCGAGCGCGACGATCCGCGCGTTGAGGCGATGGCCTCCCCGGTGGCTCGCGCGGCCATGGGGGCTGAGGTCGGACTGGCAGACGGGGCCGCGCGTCGCCTCTCCGAGCGTTTAATGGATCCGGCCGAGGCCGCCCGCCAGGCTGCAGGTCTGCTCGCCGAGGCTGAACGCGGCGCGACGGGCGCCGATCTGGCCGCGCTGCGCGGTAGCCGTTTGGGGCTTGAGCGCCTGGCTGAGATCGGAGGTCCCCGTGCCGCCGCGGGTCTTGGCGCAGCCGCTCCCATCGTCGAGCAGGCGGGGCTGCGCCTGGCCAAGGATGCCCCGGAGCGTGCCGCGGAGGCCTTCGGGCTTGCGGGTGCCTTTGTCGAAGCTGAGCGGGAGGCGCGCGCGCGCATAGTCGTCAAGGACGGTCTCGAGGCCCGCTGAGCGGAAGAGTTGGGGTTCGGCAGGGCGGACCTATGTGTCGATCTATGCCTTCGCGCCGCGTCATCCTGCTTGCGCTTGCCGTTGTTTGCGTCCCCGACGTTTTGGCGGCCCAGTCATTCGGCGGGGGCAGCGATCGTCCGGGCATTACCGGCGCCCCTCGCGCGTCGCGCGACGGTTTGGGGCGTCGCGATCGGCGAAACGGCCGTGGCGAGTTCGAGCCCGAGCAGTTTCCTCCTCCTTCTGGCCGTGGCCAAGCCGATTGGCCTCGTCCGACGAGTCCGACACCGCCGCGCAATCCGGGCCAGGCTTGGGATACCGAGCGTCGCGCGCGCCCGACCACCGCTGTCCCTCCGGCCAATCCGAACATTCCAGGAGAAGACAGCGAGCGCCAGCGGCGACTCGCCGAGTTTCAGCGCGAGCGTGAGGAGCGCCTGGTGCGACGGGAGCAAGAGATCGAGGATGGGGTGCGGCGCTACCGCGAAGAGGCCGAGCGTGACTTCGACGAGCGTCGCCGCGAGCAGCGCAACCGTCGCCAGTCGTCTCGACGCGATTTCAGATCCGGCTTCGGCGGCAGCCGTATTGGCTTTGGATCCTCGTTTCGCTGATCGGGGTCCGATCTGTTTCTGAGCGGGAGGGTGGGGGCTCCCCTCTCGTTGGTTGTCCCTTTGTCCTTCGGACCCATCTGCCTCTAACCCCCAGCTAATCGGAGACGCGTCTGTGCGCCCCACCTTTCGGTCCCTCTTCCTGTCAGCGGTTCTGTGTCTGCCGGCCATCCCCGTCTTTGCGCAGCCGGCGGCGGCGCCGGCTGGGGGTTCACAGCCGCCGGCCACTCAGCGGATCCTGGAGGAGCGGGCGAGGCGGGGCGATGTCGCGGCGATCCTGTCTTTGGCGGAGGGCTTTATCGAGGGCACGGGCGGTGTGCGTGATCTTGGCCAGGCAGAGTCCTGGCTCGCCCGTCTTCCCCAGCGTCTCTCCGCTGACCAGCGCCGGCAGGCTGATCAGGTACGTGCCCGTCTAGCACAGACGCGTTCGCAGGTCCTTGGTGGGGCGGTGGGTGTTCGTCCGGCTTTCCCACGCCCTTCGGCCTCAGATATAGTGGCGATGGTGGCTGACACCACGATCGAATTAGTGAGTGTACGGATCCGCCAAGGCGAGAATCCGATGGAGCTTCGCCAGTTTCGCGATGGGCTGATCGAGCAGTGGCCGCACTTGCTTGATGGCACCGGCCTTGATCTGCGCCCTGTACGCCGTCTTGAAGGCGGCGTAGCCTTTGATGCCATCGTCACGGGCGTGCGTAACCGGCGCATCGCGCAGGGGATCTGCGGGCTCCTGGAGCTGACGAGCTGCGATATTGAGCCCTTCCGGGGCGTGGGTGCCCAGCGTCCGGTTGCCGGACAGATTTCGCCGTCACCGGGCGGCGTGGCACGTCCTCCAGGTTCAGAGGCTTCTGGCAGCGGCCGGGAGACGGCGGTAGCCGCCGCGCGCCGTCGTGCCGAGACGGCCCAGCAGGGCGGTGGTCTCGGCGTGCCCATCATGCCTCTTGATCTGGCATTTGAGGGCGGCATGCCACCGCCGGGGGTCATGGGGCCTGATTTGGCCGGGGCCGCGCAGCGGCTATTGGCAGCGGAGGCGGCAGCGCGCGAGGCTGAGACCCGTGCGCGGGAGGCTGCCGAGCGCGAGGCCCGCGCCCATTCGGACGCGCGCGCGCGCGAGGCGGAGGCGCGTCGAGCGGCTGAGGCCGCCGAGGCCTTGGCGCGCGAGGCGGTGCAGCGTGAGCGGCTGGTGTTGGCGCAGGCCCTCGAGGAGGCTGCTCGCCGGGGTGAGGTGGAGCGAGAACTGCGCGACGCCGAGGCCCGCGCGGCGGCAGCGTTGGCGGCGCTTCAGGAAGTGGCTGAGCGAGCCCGTGGGGCTGAGACGCAGGCCCAGGAGGCGAGCGCGCGGGAGATCGCTGCGCGCGAGCTAGCGGCCCGGGAGAGGGCAGCGAGAGAGGCCGCCGAGCGTGAGATCCAGGCCGCGGTTGCGGCGAGATTTGCTGCCGAGCGTGAGGTTCAGGCGCAACGCGAGGCACGGGCAGCCGCCCAGCGCGAGGCCGATGCGCGGGCGGCTGAGGCTCGAGAAGCCGCCGAGCGCGCGCGCCTGGCGCAGCAACAGGCCGAGCGCGAGGCGCAGGCCCGAGCGGCGCTCGAGGCCGAGCGCGCGGCGATTGAGGCGGAAGCGGAGGCGGCTCGGCGTGTGGCGGAGGCGGAGGTGGAGGCTGCGCGGGCGGCGGCGGCCGCTGCCGAGGCGCGCGAGGCGGAGGCCGCGGCCGCCGTGCGTGCCGCCTTCGAGGCTCAGGAGCGCGCGCGCGAACAGCAGGCGCGTGCGGAGGCGATCCGGGCCGCGGCCTTGGCCGAAGTGGAGGCGGAGCGCGCGGCTCGCGAGGCGGCAGAGCGGGCACAACAGACCGAGCGGGCGCGGGCAGCGGCAGATGCGGCAGCGGCGGCGGCGCGCGAACAGGGTCTGACCGAGGAGATGGCGCGTCTTGAGGCCGAGGCGCGTCGGGCGGCGGAGGCGGCGGCAGCAGCAGCAGCCGAGCGCGCCAAGGCCGATGTCCAGCGCCGGATGGCGGCAGAGGAGGCTCGTCGGGCGGTGGAGCGGATTGAAGCCGAGGTGGTGGCGCGCCGCGCGGCTGAGGCGGCGGTGGCCGAAGCATCTCGGCGCCTCGAGGAGCAGCGTCGCCTGGCGGAGGCAGTCGCCAGCGCGGCGGAGGTCCGACTGGCGGAAGCGCGCGCGCGGGCGCAGGAGGCGGCTGAGCAGGTGCGTCAGATTGCGCAAGCCAAGGATCTGGCCGAGGCGGCGGCGCGGGCGGCAGGCGAGGAGCTGCGTGCTGTGGAGGACCGGCTCGAGTTGGCCCGAGCCGCCATCGCGGCCGAGGCGGAGGCCCGCCGAGAGGCAGAGCGGCGCATGGAGGAGGAGGCGGAGGCACGCCGCAACGCAGAGGCGCGCGCCCAAGAGGAGCGGGTTGCGCGCGATCGGGCGGCGCGCGAGATTGTGGAGCTGCAGGGCCGAATCCTGCGCCTTGAGGCTGCTGAGCGTGCCGCTGCGGAGGCGATGGCACGTGCCGAGGCTGAGATCGCTCGGCGCACCGAGGAGGCCCGTGCTGGGGTACGTCTAGCGATTGCGGCGCAAGCACGGGCGGTCGAAGCCGAGCGTCGAGCGCTAAGGGATGCGGAACAGGTGCTGGCCGTACTTGAGGCGGCCGAGCGGACCGCGCCCGAGGCGCTCCGTCCGCAGGTGGCTCCGGCTGTTGCCGCAGCACGGGACGCGCTTGAGGGGGTGCGCGAACGTCTTGCCAAGGCCGAGCGCCTGCTGGCCGAGCGCGAGGCCAGCGCGGAGGACGTTGTGGCGCGTGCCCGCCGCGAGGCTGAGGAAGAGCTGGCGGATTTGCGCGGCGGCCTAGCCGCCGCTGAAGCCCGCGCACGGCGCGAGGCGCAGGCTCGCGCGCAGGCCGAGGCCCAGGCTGCTCAGGCGGCCGCCCGGGAGGCGGATCTGCGCCGTGCTGCTGAGGAGGCCCGTGCGGCGGCGGCGGCGGCAGCCGAGATCGCGGTTCGCGAGAGCCTGGCTCGCGCGCGGGCCGAGGCCAGACAGACCGAGATGTCGGCGGCCTCGGTGGAAGTGCCTGCAGAGATGCGCGGGGAGATGGCGGTTGTCGCCCCGGCGGTTCCGGTGGCTTCAGCGGTGCCGACATCGACGGTGGGACCTGTCCTTAGGGCGCCGCCCGTGCTGCTGCCCTCGGCGGCGGTATTGGTGCCGCGGCAGACCATGCATGCAGCGGTGCCTGCACCGGTTCAGGCGGTGCCTGCGGCAGGGCAGGCGACACCGGTGGCGCTCCCCCGCCTGGTGGATTTGCAGGCGGCGCGGGCAGCAGATGCTCGTGCTGCGGCCGCCCGTGCGGCGGCCGCAGCCGCACGGGTGGAGGAGGGGCGTGCGGCGGAGGTGGCGGCGCTGCGGGCGGATCAAGAGAGGCACGAGGCTACGGAGCAGGCCATCCGGGAGATGGAGGAGCGTCGTCTCGCTGAAGAGCGGGCTGCAGCCGAGGCTCGGGCTGCTGAGGAGCGTCGGCAGGCGGAGATCCGGGAGGCTGAGGAGCGTCGTATTGCGGAGGAGCGTCGTCTCGCTGAGGAGCGGGCTGCGGCCGAGGCTCGGGCTGCCGAGGAGCGTCGTCAAGCGGAGGCCCGCGCAGTGGAGGAACGTCGTCGGGAGATAGCCCAGCCGCGGCAGGCGCCGGCGCGTCCGCCGGGCGAGGGCCAGGGAGCGCGCCCGGTGGAGACAGCGAAGGCGACACAGGCCCCAGCCCAGCGGTCCGCGCAGGCAGGGGGCGGGCGGGCACAGAGCGGTGCGGCGCCGCAGGTGGCCCCGCCGGTTGGGGGAGGGCAGCGTCCGGCGGTTGAAGCGGCGCCGTCGCCTGGCCCGGCCGAAACGGTAGTGATAAGCCCGGTGGCGAATGATCGTGTGGTACGGGTGCGTCCGCTGCGTTCCGCCGAAGAGCTAGCAGCGGCTGAGGCGCGGGCGGCAGAGACGCAGGCGCGTGCGCGCGAGGCGGCGCGCCTGGCAGAGGAGGCTGCTCGGGCGGGTCCGGGTCGTGCGGCGCGGGCGCCGGTCGAGCCGTCGCTGGTCCCGCCGGCGCCGCCGGCGCAGGTTACACAGGTGCCGCCGGCGGCGCCGCCACCGCCCGAGGCGGCACGGGCGGCGTTGCGTCCAATTGAGATGCGCCTGCCACCAGGCCTTGCGGCCCAGGCCCTGGCGGGGGCGATACCGGCGTCGGCGGTGCCGCAGGTTCCGGACCTGGCGGAGGCGCGCCTGGCGCGCACGCAGGCACCCCTTGCGCCTGCGGCCAGCACCCGTCCGATGGCGGCGGCGCAGGGCGGCGCGACGGCGGTGGCGCTGGGCATCGTCGCGAGCGCCAGCGAGGCCCGCGCGGCGCTGGCGCGGGCGCGCGCGGCCCTACCGGAAAATGAAACGGCGGTGCAGCTCGTCGCCGAGCCGTTCGGATCGGGCTTTCGTATTGTCGCGCGGGGCTTCCCGAGTGTGCAGTCCGCGCAGGGGTTCTGCGCCCAGGCGGCGCGCCAAGGACTGGTTTGCGGCGGCAACTGACGCGGTACATCTTGAGCGTCTCGCGCATCACGGAGGGCTCCACGCCTTGGCGTGGAGCCTTTTTCGTCTGGGGCGCGCGTCAGCTGGTGGCAGAGACAGTGATCCCAAGGATGGTGGCGTCCGGGATGCGTTGGACGATTTTCTCCATCGTCATGGCTCGAAGAGCCGATCTGCGCAGCGATCGCTTCGGGATGCGCAGGCGGGGAGATCAGACGGCGGCAGGCAACGGCATCGCGAGCGTGGGGGCCCAGCCGGCGGTCCCCATGCGGGCGCCGACGGCGATGGCGCCTTCCCAACGCCAGACACGCAGGAGGAGGTCCTCGCGGCCGGCCCAGGCGGCGATGACGCGCTCCCAGCCGGGACCGAGGAGAAAGGCGCCGCGGAGGCGGGCGTGGGCGCTGCGAGTCAGCGGCATGTCCCGGTACTCGCCGGGTGTCATCTCGAGCGCGTCAGGGCCCGCCTCCATAGCCTCCCAAGCCATCTGACCGGCCTTAGGCGAAAGAGGCAGAGGCAGGGAGATAGCGCCTTGCGCGCGGGAAGGGTCGATGGCCTTCCAGGCGAGCGCTCCGCCGCCGCCGCGCGCGACTGCGCGGTCGAAGCCCTGCAGGCGGAGTCGGTCGAGGCACATACGGAAGCGTGCGTCGCGGCCAACGGAGGGAACGCGCCATTGGCCGAACTCGAAGAGACGGGCGACGGGGCGGGGGGTGCCGGAGAAGGAGGCGATCTCACCGTCGCGCAGGCCGGCGAGGGAGATGAAGGAAGCCGGATCGAAGGTCATGGGACGGCAGGCTCCGATCGGGCCAGGGCCAGGAAGTGGCGCGACACGTCGGGCATACCCGGGGATCTGAAGAGGCAGATGCCCTGGTCGCGAGCGATTTCGGGAGGTCCGCAGAAGGCGTCTTGGGTCGGCGGGGGACTGTCGGTCATGGGATGGCGGGCGAGATCGCGGGCGATAAGGTGCAGCCGGGCGGCACCGACGTCGGCAAGATCGTAGAGTACGGCGGGACGCATTTTCTCAAAGGAGAGGCACTGGGGCTGGCTGGAGCCGTGGTGCCAGACGCGAGCGGGTCCGTCGGGGGGGGGGGTCAGGAGAACGGTAGCGCAGGGCAGCAGGAGGGCGACGGCATGACAGGGATGACCGCCATCAGCAGCCCACGACGTAGGCGTTGCCGGAGAAGGCCACGGCGGCACTGCCCTTGGGGCGTTGGGCAATGGCGTGGGCGCGCTGACGGTTGAAGAGATCGGGATTGATCGCATAGCTCTCCGGGAAGGGGCAGCGCGGATTCGTGTCCCTTCCTGAGGTCTTTCTCAGCCTTTCGGCTGGAGGACGCCGTGCTCGAGGCACAGCAGCAGGCGTAGCGCCGCGTGGCGGGGCTCGAGCGCCAGCTGGCGCGTCTCAGCGCAGATCCGTTCGAGGAAGCTCGAGGCCTGGGCGAGGCGCTCGGGGCGAGCGCGTTGGGCGTAGGCCTTCAGCGCGAGGGGCTCTTCGGTCCAGCCGCCGCCGGGCAGCGGGTCGCCGGCGATCTGGTGGGCGGCGCCGCGGAGGATGTGTCCGATGCATAGCGCCAGGTCCTCGACCCGGCGCAGGCGGGTTTCCTGTCCGGTGACCCCGGCGAGCAGTTTGTCGGCGATCTGGACGAGGGTGCGGCGTGAAAAGGGGGCGGGACCGCGGGCGACATGGAGGAGGCGCTCATAGGTGCTGCCGATCCCGTCATCGCGCAGGCGCCGAGCGAGGCCGGGGCTTCCCCCGGCCAGGCGGAGCAGCGTGATCGCTTCAAGCGGGTCTCCGCCGAGCAGCTTGGCCGCGGCAGCCGGATCGGGGGTGGTGACGGCGATGCGCACACAGCGCGAGCGCAAGGTGGCAGGCAGGCGTCCTGGACGGGCGGCGGTGAGCACGAAGCGCAGGCGGGCAGGCGGCTGCTCGAGGGCCTTGAGGAGTGGCGAGAAGAAGCGCTCCGGAGCCTGGCCCGGGCCAGGGAGCAAATCAACGTCCGCGACGACGGCGACGCGTACGCCCGTGCCCATGGTGGCAGACTGGACGGGGACGCGAAGCCATCGGCGGAGGGCCTCGAGGCGGGAGGAGGTCCCCTTGGCGAGACCGTCGAGGGTCTCGGGATCGAGGAGGAAGCGGTCAGCGGCGAGCGGGGCGGCGATGCGCGCGGCCTCGCGGGCGACAGCGGCCTTACCGATACCCTCCGCCCCGTGGAGTAGCCAGGCCCCGGGGGCGTCGTCGCGGGAGAGGCGTCGGGCAAGCTCGTCGGGTGTCATTGTGAGTGCTCTCGTTTCGAGGCGTCGGGGAGGAAAAAGGGGGGGGAGGACATGGAGGCCGGATCCAGAGGGCGGGAAGAGGTGAGACGGGATTTCAGGCGCAGGGGAGGGGCGTCGACCAGGATTCGAAATGCACTTCGAGAGGTACACAGCCTTGTGGAGGAAAGAACGCATCTTCGCGCGGAACTTGGTAGGAACGATCGTGACTGAAAAGTAATCATTTCCCTACATGGTTGGGGTCAGGAGGCTGCCGGATGGATGGTGGCGTGGGCACGCAGAGCGTCGGCATCAAGAGCGGTCCATCCGATGAGATGGAATTCAGTAATCGCTTCGCGGAGACTCCGGTACAAGGCGGGATCGGTCATGGCGAGACGGGGATCGACATCCTGCTCGACAATCTCCCGAGCGGCGGCGAGATCGGCCCACTGGCGCGCACGCAGCGCCTTTGGGATCGCCAAGCGATCCTGGCGGAACGCTAGGAGAAGCGCCTGACCTCTGACCCAGTCGTCTCGCGTCATCTCGTGTTTTCCTTTCCGAGGTTATCCGTTTTGCGAGGCGTTTTTGCGGCTAGAAAGCCCTCGAGGAGCGACATGTTTTCGAGGGCGTCCTCGCCAGCCGGTGCCGGGAAATAGGTGGCTGCTTGGCGAATAGCCGCCAGGTTGGTCAGGCGCCTGGAGACGAGAAAGGCGATGTCCTCCAGATCCTGATCCCTTGCCACGACCATCTTGGCTGCGCCGAGGATCGCCGGCGGCGGTGCAACGGCGACGAGGCGCTCGCCGCGCCAGATCTCATGGTTCTTCTGCCCCGTTGGCCAGATTCCCGAGTTGGTGGAAGGGAGTTGTACGATTCCCGGACGGATTGGCTGGACATGCGGTCGTTCGACGATGTCACCACGATTGTCCCAATCGAGGCCGATGCTGCGTGCGGCTTTGGCGAGGATGGAATCGGGAAGATCGGTTTCCGGCATCCACAGATCGATGTCGCTGGTCTGCCGTGTCGGAGCGCCCAAAAGGATGATGGCACTGGCACCGATCAGACAGATGGTGCCAGACCTTTCCAAGGCAGAGTCCATCCGTTCGAGGATCTGGAGAAGAGAGGTCGAATCGATCAAAGTCGCTTCTGGCATGTCGCGTTCTTTCGTCCGGAGAGGTATGGAACGAGGGTGTTCGTGGACGGTCTCTTCTGCAAGCGTCGGTCTGTCATCGTATCTGGCGGCTCATCGCGGCCCCTGCTGAGCGGCGGCAAGGAGAGCGTGGGCGGTGGCGGTGGCACCGTCTACTCCACGCTTTTGCAGCGTCTCGGCCTCGGTGAGGCGGGCGAGCAGGCCCTCGAGGCCGCGGGTCGTCCAAGCCTTGGCGCGCCGGGCCAGGATCGTCTTGCCCATCCCGAAGGCGGGGGGACGCAGCTGGCTGATGGCATGGTCTAGAGTCTCGCCGGCGTCGGTGGCTGCGCGGACGGCGTGGATCCGCTGGACATGCCAGTGGAGCAGGCGCAGGAGGCCGATATCGCGGCTCTCGCCCGGCGGCAGGCGGCGCAGCGCGGCGGGCAGACGCTGGGCCTGCCCGTCAAGCACAGCGTCGAGCACTGCGTCGGCGTCTGACGTGCTCTGGTCGTCGAGGAGGAGGTCGACGAGGGCGGCGGTAGCGGGACGACCATCGAGGAAGGCTCGCAGGGTGGCGAGCGCGGCTTGGGCGGCGCCCGAATCCTCGGGGAGGAGCTGCTGCAGGCGCGCACGTGCCTCCGGGTCGAGTCCCTTGCCGAGGGTGGCGTCGGCGAGACGCCCCTTGCCGGCCGCGTCGAGCGGCTTGCAGGGGCAGTAGGCGAGGTCTTCGCCCTCTGTGAAGCCCTTGACGAACGCAGACTTGGCCTCGAGGGAACTGGCAATAAGGGCGAGCGGCGCGCGAGCGCGGCGTGCCAGGTCCAGGGCCTGCTGGGCGTGGCGCCCGTTGAGGCCGGCGACGAGCACCGCGTCAGGCTTGCCGAAGAGGGAGGCCTCGGCGGTGACCGCGACTTCGATAGCCTCGGGCTGGGCGGAGAGATCGTCGGCGTCGAAGCGCCGCACCCTGGGCGCGCGGGCGGAGAGGAAGGTCAGCGCGGCGATGCGCGCCCCGCCTTGGTCCTCGCCCTCGAAGAGAACGGCGCGGACCGTGCCGGGCAGGCGGGCCAGGGCGTCGGGGGTGGTCTTCACGCGGGGCTCCAAGCCAGGCGCAGCAGCGCCATTTCAAGGGCGGCGTCGGGGTCGTGGCTCTCGCGGAGTTCTGGGATCGCCTTGGCCATCGCCGCGTAGAGCGCGGAGGCGCCGGCGGGGCCGTGGACCTTGGCGATCGCACGCGCCGTCTCCTGGGCCTTGGGCGGCAGAGCGGCGGGGGCGGCGGCGTCGAGCGCGGTCTCGGCGCAGAGCACCGCGGCCCGGGCGAGATCCTGGGCCAGCGGCTCGGCCAGCGCTCCTTGGGCGCGGACGCGGCGCAGCACATCGAGCGTGCCGCGGGCGTCGCGGGCAAGCACGCGATCGGCAAGCGCGAGGACGTCGGCGATTCCGGCAGTGCCGAGCATCTCCGCGACCAGCGCGGGCGTGATCTCGGCGCCGTCGGCACGCAGACGCGCCTGATCGAGCAGGGTGAGGGCATCGCGCATGCTGCCCTCGCCAGCGAACGCGATCGCTTGGAGCGCGCCCGGGGCGACGGGGATCGCGTCGGCCTGGCAGACGGCGGCTAGGCGGGCCTCAACCTCGGCGGGCGCGATGCGCTTGAGCGCGAAGGTCTGGCAGCGGGAGAGGATCGTGGCTGGGATCTTGCGCGCCTCGGTGGTGGCAAAGACGAAGACGACATGCGGCGGTGGCTCTTCGAGGGTCTTCAGCAGCACGTCCCACGCCGAGCGCGAGAGGCCGTGGGCCTCGTCGATGACGACTACCTTGGCCCGGCCCATCATTGGTGCATAGGGGAGCTGCTCGATCAGCCCACGCATCGCATCCACGCCCGACTGGGAGGCGGCGTCGATCTCGACTAGTGCTGGGTGCGACTCGGCGTCGAGCGCGCGGCAGCTGTCGCAGACGCCGCATGGATCTGCAGTCGGACCCTGCTCGCAGTTCAGCGCGCGGGCGATAATGCGCGCGGTCGTGGTCTTGCCGACGCCCCGGATCCCGGTCAGCACATAGGCCTGGGCTATCTGGCCCTTCGCGAGACCTGCGGTCAGCGTCTGGACGAGCGCGTCCTGTCCGACGAGATCGGCGAAGCGCTTGGGGCGATGGCGGCGAGCGAGGGAGGGCATCATCGGTGGGGTGTTCCTGTCGCCTTGAGACGGGGGCTTGGGCGGCGCCGCAAGGGCGCCCGAGGCCCCAGGGGATAGGGGAATGGATTTGGGTCCGGGAGACCGGGAGGACCTCTCTGGCCCTCCGTGGGAATTGCTCCACCAGCCAGGCGGTGAGGCGCCGGATCGCCCAAAGCCCCTATCAGGGTGGGGCGGATCTTCTTGGACAGGTTTGGCAGGGCGCGCGCCGAAATCTCCTCGATAAGCCTGACCGGGAGCCTCCTGGCCTGCGAGGTCGATCTCGCGGAGATCGTGGCCGTACTCCGACAGAGCTTACGCCGCCCGCACTAGCAGAAACGTTGTAGACGCCGAGACCGGGCGTGTCAGAGCAGCATCAGCCGCGTCGGCATCCGCGTCTTGAAGGACGGCGATGGTGCGGACGATGGCCTGAGGGGGGTTGGGGATCTCGGGCGCGCCTATGGAAGGAGCCTTCGTTGGCGGGCCGGCACTGTACGTCGGGACGACCATCCATCTCTTCTCATGGCCGACGCAGTAGGCGCACGCGCCCGTGGCGATCGAGGATGGCGGCGCCGGGGCCGATCCAGCCGGCGCCGAGGCCGAGACGCCGGAGCCGGCGACGGGCCTGGCGCATGGCCTCCGCGCGTCGGAGGCGGTCGTGGGCGGAGGCGGGCGGATAGGGATCGGGGAGGAGCCACCTAGCCAAGATCCGCTCGAAGGCAGCAGGGAGGGAGAGGAGGAGCATGAGGAGCCCCCGGAGCCCGAGGAAGCGCAGGAGGATGGCGCCGCCAAGGAGCAGGGCGAGGAGAGTGGCGGCCGCGGTGGCCTCGGCGTCGTTCTGCCAGGCCAAAGCGGCAATGATGCCCATTCCGGTGAAAAGGGCCAGCAGGAGAAGGAACACCGTGGCGAGGAGGGGAGCGGTCGCGTAGAAGATGCCGACATCCGTATCCTCGAGGGTATGGCGAGCATGTGCACGATGGTTCATGGGCACATCTCCATCAGGGGCAAGGTCTGAACGCTCTTCGAAAACGAAGAGGAGAGCTATCGCCAACAGAAGGGAAGCGGATGGGAGGTCTGCGCCACCGCACATCATCCCGAGGATCTGGGCCGTCGTCCGCATGATTAGAGACAGGACGACGGGCCTGCTTTGAGGCGCTTCCCACACCTCCGATCGGCGGCGGCCTGCTTGGCCAGCAAGGCATCGAGGGCCGCGGAGGCGGGGCCGGCGTCAGCGATGCGCAGGCGTTCGTGGGCGGTGAGCGGCAGGACGGGGAGGATGCAGGTCTGCATCTTGGCGAGCGTCCCCGATCCGGTCGGCAGGCGCAGGCCTTCGGCGACGGCGGGGATACGGGGATCATGGATCTCGAGACTCTGGCGGCGGATCGGGCGTTGGCTCGTGTCCGTCCATTCGAAGGTGCCGCCGCCGGCATGGATCTTGAGCACGCCGCCGCTCTCGATGGCGTCGGTGCATCCCGCCTCGAGGAGACGGGCGCGCAGGATCCCCTGGATCGCGTCCAGCGCCCGCGCGAGGCGAGAGCCCGCGGCATGGTCCAAGGCGGCAAGAGCCTCGTCGAGGAAGGCCTGCGGGCACTCGGGCCAAGGCGTCTTGGCCGGGCAGAGGCGCTGGACCCGGGCGATGCGCCGGCGGGTCTGACGCAGCGCCGGCAGGCCGTTGTGCAGGCCATAGACGGCGGAGGGTGCGAAGATCTCAACGACCGTGCGCCCGCCGACGAGGAGCAACGGCAGGCCGTCAGCCGTCTCGGCCCGCAGGGTCGGCCTCTTTCCCGGCACGAAAGCGAGCGTGTCGCGGCGCACGACGGCGCCGAGATCGAAGGAGGTCATGGAAGAGGATCCTCGGAGGGGGCACAAGGAGAAAAAGACGGGGAAGGCCGGCGGACCGGCCCTCCCCGCAAGTCTCTTCGGAACCGGCCCGGGGGTCGGCGCGGCCAAGGCCCCAGGCCAAGATGATCTGGGGCCGAGACCGCGCCGACGGAAGCCTTCAGGACCGTCTGGGAAAGGGCTTTTTTCGCAGGCAAGTCTCTGTATATGTTGTTTTTTTGCTGATGAAGACGGGGTTCATTCCTCGGTGTCGAGAGCGTCTTCGGGCCCGTCCTGCCTGTCGTCGCGGAGCAGGCAGAGGTCAGGCAGACGGCGCCCGTGCAGGGCCCCGTGGAGCGGGGCGCCGGGCCTCCGGGCGGTGCGGCGGATGGCGGCGATTTCGTCGCGGATCGACGTTGGCAGGAGGGTGTCAGCCGTGGCGTGGCGGCGCGGTGCGTGGGTGCTCTGGGTGGTCTTGGCCGGAATGGTCCGTGTCGAGTGGCGCGAAGGTGTCGAAGGCGGGAGCAGCTTCGGGCGGGAGCGGGGGGCCAGGAGGGAGCGGCCGGGGGCCAAGGTGTCTCGTGGCATGCGCCAAGGGTTGGACGTGGGAGAGGGTGATCTTGGCGTTGGGCTGGGGGACGAAATTGCCGGCCTCGGGGCGGGGGCGCCGGACGGCAGGTGGAGAAGGGGGAAGACGTGGCGTCGGAGGAGCGTCCGGGCCGCCGCCGGCTGGCGGCAGACCGAGGGCAGCGACTCTGCTGGTCTGGGCGCGCCGGCCGTGGTCGAGGCAAACAAACCGCCCTCTGGATTCAGCGCAGGGCCTCGAGGAGGACGCGGCCGCGGGCGGCGGCCTTCGGATGCTCCTGGAGGAGCGGATGGGCGCTCCTGATGGGGACGGGAGGGGAGACGGGAAGAAAGGCGGCGCGGCCCTCCGCGACGCCGCTCCAGCCGCGCGTGCCGCTGTGGCGGAAGGTTTTGGCGGCCGCTTGGGTCCGGCGCCGCCAGGCGGCGAGCGCGGCCTTGCCAAGGGCATCCCGGTGGGCCTCCACCGGGAGGGCGCGGTGCCGGACGGTCGCGCTGTCGTTTTCAGGGTCGGCCAGAATCCCAAAGGGGGTGCGGGGCGTGGAGCCGACGATCGGCGCGGCCCCTTTCGGGGCTTCAGCAAGTCGTTTCAGTCTCGGGATGGCGGTCGGGTGCATCTGTGGCGGACGGCCCTGAAGGGTGATCTCGGGCGTGCCGGCGTCGAGGACCGCGAGAAAGGCACTATGGCGGCTCACCAGGAAGGAAGCGGGGTAACGGCGCAGGTTGTCCGGTTCCGCGGGCCGGGTCCAAGGGACTGGGTTGGCGTCGTCGGGCGGGCAGCGCGTCGCAAGCGGAGATAGCGGCATCGAGAAGAAGGACGGGAAGGCCGTGGCGGCGCAGGAGATCGTGCAGCAACGGGTCGACGGCGTTGGCGGGAGTCATGGGGAGATCCTTGGTGGGGTCTCGGCCGGGAAGGAGGAGGTGTCTGGGATTTCGTGCAACAGCCAAGGCATGGGCTGTCCGTCCTCGGCGATCCAGCGGAAGCGGTTCTGGCGGTGGAAGCGCAGCGTCCGGGGCGCGTGTGGGCGGGCGGCACGGACACGAGCGATGTCGTCCCAGGCGGCACGGGCGGCGGCGGGGGCGCGGGCGAGCAGGGCTTCAAGGTGGAGGCGGCGGTGAGCGGAGGGGATCTCCCCCTCGAGCGTCTCGCCGTCTTGGGTCCCAGCGGCGTCGAGGAAGTCGAGGAGGGCAGCACCGCCGCCGAAGGCGCGCTGCAGGAGGGCGCTCGGGCCTGGGTGGAATCGTCGGATGATCATGCAGTCGCGGGCGTGGCCGACGAGGAGGACGCGATCGGCAGCGAAGAAGCCGCAGCCTGCCTCGGAGAGGTGGCCGAGCGCGGTGTGCAGATCCTCGGTCGGAAGGACAGCTCGTCCGGTGAAATAGCCAGTAGGCCTCTGGGGCAGGCCACCGATGGGGGCCCAACGTTGGTGGCGGACAAAGGCGGGGATGAGAGCCAGGATTGAATCTTGAACCATCTCAGGACTCCTAGGTCGGATCGTCATCGGCCCAGGCGGATCAGGGGGGGAGGGCGATGGGGAAGGGGCGTTGGATCTGCCCCCGCCACCGTCGGGATTGCGCTGGGGGATTCCCTCGGGTAAGAGGATAGCGCGGCCAGCGGGATCTGGCGTCGCCAACGGGTGAGGATTACGGACAGCAGGACGGCATCGCCACCGTGGAGGTCAATCCCGTGGGGCGGGTTTCCCCAGGGGCGACGACGACGTGCCGGGCTGGCCCCCTTGAATCCCGATAGGTCACCGGAATGACAAGGGCCCGTCGTCGTCACTCTTGGCGATAACGGAGGGACGAGGTTTTGCCATCCTTCCAAGGAGAGGGGCGCAGTACCGTTTCTCCGGCGAGGCGGCGGTCGTGGATGCCGGAGAGCGTGTGGAAGAGGTTCACCGGGCGGCAGCGGATGCCTGGCGGACGATCTCGAGAGCACGGAGGAGCTGGGGGTCCTCCGAGGTCTCGGCTGGAATGGGACCGCCCCGGCGGCGCGGGCGGGTCTCCTCGGCGGGGGCAACAGGACCACCTGGGGTCACGGCAGGGGTTGCGGGTTGGGGAGCGCCCTCGGGGCGCAGGGATCCGGGGGCGGCGATCTCAACGTCCGGCGTGATGCCTTCGCCGTGGATCATGCGCCCGTTGGGCGTGTAGTAGCGTGCAGTGGTGAGGCGTAGCGCCCCGCCGTCGCGCAAAGGGCTGACGGTCTGGACCGAGCCCTTGCCGAAGGAGGTCGTGCCTACGAGGCGGGCACGGCCGAGATCTTGGAGGGCACCGGCGACGATTTCGGAGGCCGAGGCGGATCCGCCGTTGATGAGAACGACCATCGGCAGGCCGCGGGCGATGTCGCCGGGGGTGGCGCGCAGGCGTTGAATTTCAACGCCACCGCGCCCGCGGGTGAAGGTGATTGTTCCTTCTTCGAGGAAGAGGTCGGCGACGCGACCGGCCTCGTCGAGGAGGCCTCCGGGGTTGTTGCGGAGATCAAGCACGACCCCGCGGGCATTGGGTCCGATTTCGGCAAGGAGACGCTCGACGGCTTGGCGAACCTCGGTGGAGGAGCGCTGGTTGAAGGTGGTCAGGCGGACATAGGCGACATCGCCCTCGCGGCGGGAGATGACGATGCGCGGGTTGATGATCGCGCGCCGCAGCTTGATCTCGCGTGGCTGGCCGCCTTCGGGAACGACGGTGATGCGCACCTCTGTGCCGACCTCTCCGCGCAGGCGCTCGATGACCTGGGGGAGCGGCATGTCCTGTAGCGAGACGCCGTCGGCATGCGTGATGGCGTCGCCGGCCGAAAGACCGGCGCGGGCGGCGGGGGATCCGTCGATGGGAGAGACGACAAGGGTACGGCCTTCACGCTGGGTGACCTCGACGCCGAGACCGCCGAACTGGCCGCGGGCCTGCTGTTGCATCTCTCGGGCCTGTTGGCGGTCGAGGCGCTGCGAATACTCGTCGAGCGAGCCCATCATACCGCGGATTGCAGCCTCGATGAGGGCGGCCTCATCGGGGGCGTCGACGTATTCGGCGCGGATCCGGTCGATGACTTCGCCAAGCAGCGCCAGGCGCTCATAGGACTGCCGAGCCGCCTCGCGCGAGGCGGGATGGGGAGCCTGGGCCGAGACGGCAGGGGTGAAGAGCAGAAAGGCGAGAGCGAGGGAGATAAAGCGCATCGGAGGAACGTCCTCAGGTAGCGAGTTTTGTAAGAAGATAGGGCGGCTGGGCGAGCCGGCGACGGAGATGTCATCGGTCGAGGCGCCGCAAGGCCAGGGGCCAGACGTCTCCGGGCGCGAAGGCTCCGATCATGGGACCGGAGCGGCGCAGCAGAACGCCGTCAGCGACTAAAGGATGGCGGGCGAGGATAGGATCAGGGAGACAGCGTGCCCAGAGGAGGCGGGCGTGGGCGGTGGTGGCCTCGGGAGGAGGAAGGAGGATCGCCTCTCCATCCGGGATTTCAGCCAGACCTGGGCCAACGCGGGTAAGGAGAGAACCAAAGAGGCCGATGCCTGGGCAGTGAGCCCGTCCGGCGGTTCCGGGGGCTGGGACGAGGATGGGGCTATCGTGTGCGTTGGGCAGGAAGGCGCAGGCTCCGCCTTCCCAGGCCATCACGAAGGCTTGTGTCCTGAGGCGCTTCCGGAGATTCTGGAGAGCGCGGGCTCCCTCATTCCAGATCCAACCGGCTCGGAACGCCTCTGACCGAGGGCGCGAGCCGAGGAAGGAGAGACGGGTTTCGGCGGGACCGGCGGCGATGCAAGCCGCGCCATGCGCGAGGCGTTCGACGGGACTCATGGGATCCGCCGCAGGCCAAGCGGGATGGTCAAGGAGAGGGGACAGAGGGCGACGAGGGTGTCGCGGAGCAGGAGCCGCGCACTCCCGTCGAGCAGGGCATGGGGCCGCCGGATCTGGCTTGGCAGGAGACTCTCCCAGAGCAGCCGGGCATGGGCGGAGGTGGCTTCCCAAGGCGACGGCAGGGCGGTCCAGCCCTCGGGAAGGCCGTCGAGGCCGGGGCCTGCCTCGGCGACGATCTCGGGAGGCCTACAGAGGAGGCGCTCGAAGACCCGCCCATCGGGCCCTAGAACAATCGCGATGTCGGCATCATCCCAGGCCGCCGCCTCGCCGTCCCAGGCAAGGAGGGAGAAATGGGGGGCGCGGATTTCGTCGAGCTGGCGCTCGATGATGCCCGCACGCCAGCGACCCGCGATCCAGGCTTGGGCTTCAGCGCCGGCGACTGCGAGGAAGGCCATCCCGGTTCCGCCGCCGAAGGCACAGGCGAGCGCCAGCGCGGCCTTGGCGCGCGCGTCAAGATCCAGCCTCACGGGGCATGCCAGTGGGCGTTGCAGCGGGGCTCGTACTTATCGGCGCCACCCAGATCGACGGGCCCGCCCTCGGCCGAACGCTTGAGGGTCTTGGTGGCGGGGCGCCCGCAGACCGAGCAGTGGGCGCGCAGCTTCACGACCTCGTCGGCCATGGCGGCGAGTGCCGCGGTCATGGGAAAGGGGCGGCCTTGCCAGTCCATATCGAGGGCGGAGGCGGTGATGTGCACGCCCCGAGCCAGCGTTTCACGGACATGGGCGACGAGGTCACCCTCGAAGCGGGGCGCATCGAGAAACTGGGCCTCATCGAGGAAGACCTCGGTGATGGCCGGGTCGAGCTCGGGCCAGGCCGAGATGGGGACGGCATCGGCGGCTAGGCCGTCGTGGGAGACAATGCGCTCAAGGCCGTAGCGGATGTCGAAGGCGGGCTTGAGGACAGCGACGGGGCGCTGCTCGCCGTTCATCGCCCACAGCACACGCTTGAGCAGTTCCGTGCTCTTGCCCGCAAACATCGGACCGGTGATGAGGGTCAGCGTGCCGTAAGTCATGAGGGAGGGCTCCTAGTGGGACAAGAAGGAGATGGGACCCGGGACTCCGGGATCGCGGGGGCTGAGGCTCCGGAAGAAAAGCGTTCTGCCGCCCGACGGGTCATCCTCTGACCGGCGAGATGGAGGGACACGTTCTCGCAGATTGGCAGAGTCCGCCATCGAAGGCCGGAGAAATCTTCAGACGCTCGGGGCAGACCGGCGGCATCGCCAGGGGAGTAGGCCACCACTTCTAGAGACTGGATCGAGGCAATGGGTGGCATGGTGTCGGCACTCTCGACCAGGCGGAAGCCTTGGAGCACAGGAGGCGCGCAGCGCAGAGGGCTGGGCGAGGGTGTCGTGACCTGGACCCCGGCCAATCCTCCGGACGTGGGGATTCCCATCCCCACGTCCGGAGGCAAATACGGTTCTGACCTGGATTCCATGGTCGGCTAGGAGGCCAGGATTTCCCAAGTGCTGCCTAGAAGGGGGCGATCGAGGACCTGCCCGGAGGGCTTCCATTTCAGACAGGAAGGGCGCCGAGGAGGAAGTCGGAGCCCGCGGTGACTTCGGTGAGACAGAGTAGGGGTCCGAGGCGCTGCAGCCGCAGCGTCCGCCCTGGCCGCTTGGCATAACGCCAGACGGCAGTCTCTCTGTGGGCAAGGGCGGCTGCGGCGCGCGCGTGCGCACTGGATTCAATGGAGGGCCAAGCTCACCGATGAGCAGGCAGGCTCATGCGCGCAGCTTCGGCGCGCAGGAGTGCCAAGAGCCTGGGGGCTGGCTCTGGGGTCCCGAGGCCTTCGCCCAAGAGGACGAGGGAACCTTCGATATGTCATGTGTTCTCGTAGATAGCGGCTAGGCCGACGATCGCGCCGGGCCAAGCGATGACGTAGTGCACGGGCAGGGGCCTCGGGCTCGTCGCGCGGTCGGCTGCCTCCGGGAGGAGCGGTAGAGGGCATCTCCCTGGGGTCGAGGGTCCGCGCCAGGGGCTTTGCGCCTGGAAAGGAGGGTGCATGGAGCAGAAGAGAGGTTGGCCCGAGCGGTATTCCTCGGCGGAGCGGCGCGACGGATGCGAAGCCTTCCATGGCATCACCGGGTTGTGCATGCCGTCCTCCGCCCGGACCTGCCTGGGCAAGGAAGCGTTGGCCGAGGGCGCTTCAGGCGTCGCGGCATTCGAGATGCATGAATGGAAGGTTCCTCAAGAGGCGGCGAGGCGTCGTCTATCGAGCGTCCCTGGCGCTCGGAAAGACGAGGGTTGGGCGGGGCGCCTGATAATCAGACAAGGAGATTCCGGACGAGGCGGCGTTCGGTCATTTCCGCGTGATGGGTGTTCTTCATACGGGCGGGACGGATCGCGATGTCGCGTTCGGCGGCCGTTCGGCGGATCTCAAGGTTGTCGTCATAGGTGGCGACAACCGGCCCCTGGTGTACGGCGAGGAGAGCGAGGAGTCGGGCGTGGTCGATGGCCGGCAGGGCGTAGAGACGCTGTCCTGCGGCCTTTCTGCCGGCGGTGTAGGGGGGATCGACGAAGGGGAAGGCATCCTGCGGAGCGGTGGCGATGGCCTGGAGCGCATCGCCTTCTGTGAAGGTGAGGCGTCCGAGATTGGCGAGAGCGCGGATGTGGAGAAGGCGCTTGGGGGGCGGCGATGGCGTCGGTTCCAGACGGCGGAGATGCTGGGATCTTTCTCAACCAGGTGGATCAGTGCTGCAAGATCCTGGTCTGTGACCGCCAAGGAGACGGAGGCCCCTCCGGCGAAGGGTTCGAGGCAGAGCCTGGGTCGGACCGGTAAGCTTCGAAGAATGGCAATCATCGAGGGAACAAGCCACGTCTTTCCGCCGGGGTCGTGGAAGGAGTCGATCGGCTGGACTTAGGAGACGTTGACAGGCGAAAGAACCATGGCGTCCTGGAAAGGAGAGGAAACCGGCGTGTTCGGAAGAGGCGCCGGCGTGACGTTCGGAGGCTCAGTGGGTCATGCGTCCAAGATGGCGGATGAGGAAGGCGATGGCCTCGTTCTCCCGGCATTGGGCGTCCGGATGTCGGAGGTAATCGGCGGAGAAGTTGAACATGGCTCTGGCATAGTGGTTCCACGAGGATCCGGCGTTCTTGAGCTTATCGTTGAAGGGGGCGGCGGCCGCGGCCGCCGCCTTTGCGGCCTGTTCAAGAAGCGCCCGGTCCGGATCTGGAAGGACATGATGTCCAAGGAACAACGTGGTCTGCTTGCGAGCCTTCAGTCCGGAGTTGAACAGATATAGGCCGTTTCTTCTGGGAAGGCCGCCATTCCAGACGATCTTGTCGTCCTTGTTTGTCTTGAACTCGATGTAGGCGATATTGTTGCCGTGGATGATGGCGAGGTCCGGCCACTGCTGGGAGCCGTTCGGCTGAGCGACGACGATCGGGGTTTGGGCGGCGACTGGTGCGTGGTCGAGGCGCTTGCGGACGGTCTGCCTGAAGGGGGTGTAGTCTTCCTGGGATATCCAGCGTTCTGAGGTTATGCAGGGAATGTTGGTCTCTCGTTCGATGGTGTTGCGCACGACGAGGTCAAAAGCGGAGCCTTGCGTCTTGGGAAGATAGGGGAGAGCGAGGATACGGTCTCGAAAGCAAGCTTCGAGACGAGGAAGGAAGGGGGTCTTCATGAAGAGGTCTCGAGGATCCGTTGCTTCGCGACGGCATAGTATTCTGGCGACAGTTCGGCTCCGATGAAGCGGCGGCCGTTGCGGATCGCGGCAACACCGGTGGTTCCGGATCCCATGGTGATGTCAAGAACGGTGTCGCCTGGGTTGGAGTAGCTCCGGATGAGCCATTCCATGAGGGGGACCGGCTTCTGCGTCGGGTGAAGGCCGCGTTCCTGGGGAAACCGGAGGATGGAGGTTGGGTAGCGAGTACCTAGGTTGTTGATGGGGGTTTCGCGGATCTGACGCACGCCCCCGGCCTCACCGCCACTGCGGCGGCTGTTCCAGGTATAGGGTCGGCCCTCGGTCATCTGGGGGTTATAGGTCGGCTGGCGAGCGTAGAAGACGAGAATGTCCTCATGGCGCTTCATCGGCATGAAGCGAGCCTGGTAGGGGTTGGTACCGTTGGGCTTCTCCCAGACAAGAGCATATCGGAAGTCTTTCGGGTTGGAGGCGCATAGTGCCCAGGTGAAGGGCTGGACGGCGGTAAACACGAAGGCGGTATGGGGCTTACCGACCCGCTTGAGGCCCTTCCACATGTCTGCAGGGGGGATGATGAAGTCCCAGGCGCAGGCGGTGGTGCCGTAGGGCAGATCGGTCAGAACGAGATCAACGGTGGCGTCGGACAGCCGTTCCATGACCTTGAGGGCATCGCCGAGGAAGAGATGGGCGCGTCCGTCGAGGAGGATCTCTTCGCGGAGGGGCTGCACTGAAGGTAAGAGGTTGGATCGCTTGTTACGTGATGTCATGGAGGTAGAAGATGGTGGTGCCTAATCTCGGTGAAAGTTGTCCGGAAAAGCCGGCTGGCAGCCTTTGGAGCCTGCGGGCGCGGCGTTGGGTACAGGGTGCCGGAGGGTCAGGCCTCGGCAGGGGCCGGGGCCTTGCGCTGGGCCTTGGCCTTGGCGGTGATGCGGATTTCCTCGCCATCGGCCTCGATGCGGGCGGTGCCGCCGCCCTTGAGGTCGCCGAAGAGGATCTGGCGCGCGAGCGGCTCCTTGATCTTCTTCTGGATGATGCGCGCGAGCGGGCGTGCGCCATAGGCGGGCTCGTGGCCGAGACGGGCGAGCAGGGTGCGCGCCTCAGGGGAGACGGCGATGCGCACGCCCTTCTGCCGGAGCATGGCCTCGAGGCGGGCGATCTCCTTGTCGACCACCCGTCCCATTTCAGCGGGGCCAAGGGGTGCGAATGAGATGATGGCGTCAAGGCGGTTGCGCAGCTCCGGCGGGAATCGCTTCTCGACGGCCTCGCGGCCGCGGTCGGCGTCACCGCTTTCGGGGGCAAGGAAGCCGATGGGGCGCTGGGTGGCCTCGCGGGTGCCGGTGTTAGTGGTGAGGATCACGATTGTCTGGCGGAAGTCGGTCGTTTTGCCGGTGCCGTCGGTGAGGCGTCCGGCGTCGAGGACCTGGAGCAGGACGCCTTGGATGTCCTCGTGCGCCTTCTCGATCTCGTCGATGAGAACGACTGAGTTTGGCTGACGCGAGACGGCCTCGGTGAGCAGGCCTCCCTGGTCGTGGCCGATGTAGCCAGGAGGGGCGCCGATGAGGCGGGCGACGCTGTGCTTCTCCATGTATTCCGACATGTCGAAGCGGTGCAGCGCGAGGCCCAACCGCTTGGCGAGGGCGCGGGCGACCTCGGTTTTGCCAACGCCCGTCGGCCCTTGGAAAAGGAATGAGCCCACAGGCTTTTCCGGATCGCGCAGACCTGCGCGGGCGACGATGACGGCGTCGGCGAGCGCGTCGATGGCCTGGTCTTGGCCGAAGACCTCGGCCTTGAGCGCGTCCGCGAGACCCTCGAGCTGAGCGCTCTCGTCGGCTGTCTCCGGGGTCTTGGGCAGCCGGGCGATGCGTGCTACCGTTTCAGCGACGAGGGCGCGGCCGATCTCGGCTGGGCGGGTGGTCGGGTCAGCGAGACGCCAGGAGGCGCCGGCTTCGTCGAGCAGATCGATGGCCTTGTCGGGCAGGCGGCGGTCCTGGAGGTGGCGGACCGACAAGTCGACCGCGGCTTCGATCGCTTCATCGGCAACCCTGACGCCGTGATGTTGTTCGTAGGCGGCCTTGACGCCGCGGAGGATTGCCTTGGCGTCGGCGGGGGTCGGTTCGGCGACGTCGACCTTCTGGAAGCGACGCGCGAGCGCCCCATCCTTTTCAATGTACTGGCGCCACTCCTTGTAGGTGGTGGCACCCATGATGCGCAGCTTGCCGCCCTGGAGAGCGGGCTTGAGGATGTTGGCTGCGTCCATCGCGCCGCCGCCGGTGCCCGCGCCAACGAGAGTGTGGATCTCGTCGATGAAGCCGATGGCGCCCGGTGTCTTTTCGAGCTGGGCGACGGCGGCCTTGAGGCGCTCCTCGAAGTCGCCGCGGAACTTGGTGCCGGCGAGCATGGCGGCCACATCCACGAGGAAGACGCGCGCGGCGTGCAGCGGCTCCGGGGCCTCCTTGCGAACGATGGCGCGGGCGAGGCCTTCTGCGATCGCGGTCTTGCCGACGCCAGGCTCGCCAACGAGGACGGGATTATTCTTGCGGCGCCGGATCAGGATTTGGCAGACGCGGCGGATCTCGTCGGCGCGGCCAATGACGGGGTCGATCTCGCCCTTCTCGGCGCGGGCATTGAGATCAATGAGGTATTCCGAGGCTTTGGGAGCCGGGCTGGATCGGCCCTGGGGGCCGGCGGCGGGCTGGGGCTCTCCGGCGGGGCCGCCGACGAGGATCTCGCGGGTGATGCCCTGCTTCTTCAGAAAGTAGGCGGCATGGCAGTCCTCCTCGTCGAGGATTGCTGCGGTCAGATCGGTGGCCGCGGCCGGCCGACGGTATCCCGACGCGAGGGCGCGGGCACGGTTGAGGACGCGGTTGAGTGCGGGGGTGGCGTAGAGCTGACGCCCGCCGGGCCATGAGCTGCCGCCGGTGTTGGCGGGGTCTTCGAGAAAGGCGTTGCAGTCATGGGCGATCTCGAGCGGATCGGCGCCAGCGTCGATGAGCGCCTCGCGCACCAGGGCATCGTCGAGGAGGGCGACAAGGAGGTGCTCGAGGGTGATGAAGCCGTGACCGCGGTCGGAGGCGATCTGGGCGGCGCGGGTGAGGGCAGCCTGGGCGTCGGGAGTGTAGGGATTGGCGCTCATGGGGGAGGCTTAGGTCTCCTCAATAGTGACGGTGAAGGCATCGTGACCCTCGGCGCGGGCGGCTTGGAGCACGAGGGCCTGCTTGGCCTCGGCGACCTGGCGGGGATAGATTCCGGCGATGCCGCGTCCAGAGGCATGGACTTCTTGGGCGAAGGTGACAGCCTCAGCGGGGGTCTTCTCGAAGAATTGAATGAGGACGATGCAGACGAATTCGAAGGTCGTCGCGTCATCGTTATGAAAGACCACCGCGAAGGGGCGTGGAACCTTGAGGGCGGTTCGGACATCCTCGAGGAGAGCTGTGTCGGCGTCGTGTGCCATGGGGTCTCCGAAGGGAGGGAGCGTGGGAAGGATGTTGGGCGAAACGGGACCAAAGCAAGGCGATCGTCTGGTCGCTCTGTACTGGCGTGAACACGCCATCGGCATGCCGGCGGGGCCGCGCTATTTATCAAAAAATTCGGGGGAGAGAACCCATCTTTCAGGAAGACGCTCCGGGATCGGCCTGGGGCATGGGGAGACGCGTGATGCGCAAGATCTTGTCCGCCGGCCTGGCCGGTCTTTTGGTGTTAGGTGCCGTGCCGGTGCTGGCGTCTCCGGTGGTGACGCCCGAGTCGCGCGCGGCTTGGTCGGCGAGCCAGGATGTGGTGGAGCGGATTTTGTCGGAGCGTGCGGCGACCCGTTTCGGGCCGCTCGATCAGATGCCAACGGAGCGGCGTCAGCGTCTGGAGCGTTTGTTCGACCAGGCGGGCGAGATCTTGGCCGCGTCTCCGGCGGTTTCAAGCCGTGACGCCCTACGCCGCTTAGCGGAGGAGGAGCGGAGCCTGCGTCGTCTCATCGCCGAGGATCGGGTGGCGCAGGCCGGGGCGCCGCCGGCGCCGACTGGGGTGATGGACCAGCTGCGCGCGCGTTTGTCACCGACATGGAATCAGGCGGACTATGCGGCGCGGATCAGGCGATCCGAGGCGCGGATTGCGCGGATCGCGGAGGAGCGGGTGGCGGTGCGCAACGCCTTTGTGGCGGATTTGGAGCGTGTGGGGTTGCGCTTGCGTCCCGACCAAGTCGACGGGCTGCTGAGCCTGGCGAGCGCGGACGACATGGTGGCGATCCAGGCGATGTTTGCGAACCTGCGCGGGATTGTGGCGTCGCTGCGCGAGCAGGCGCAGGCCTCGGGGGAGAGTTTGGAGGTGGCCCGCCGCCTCTACGGGGTGCATGCGGTGCTGCTGGAGGTGGCGATGGATGCCCACCGCGACCTGCTGCGCAAGATCGACCAAGATTGGGGGGCGCGGCTGGCTGAGATCGAGCGGGGCACGCAGGAGCTGCGCGCCGAGGCGCAGGCGATCCTGCGCGCTGAGCGCGACCGCGGGCTGCAAGATGTGACTCGGGCCAATATCGTTGCCCAGGACCTGACATTGCGCGCGGTCGGCCTTTACCGCCAGCGCCTAGCCGAGCAGCGCGCGAGCGTGGAGGCGTCGCTGCGCCGTCTCGAATCCCAAGCGCGTGTGGCGATCAACACTTGGGCGACGGCGGAACGCGCGGCAGACCTGGCAGCCCTGATACGTTTCTCCGATCGCTCGTTTGAGGCGCTTTCGGCCTTCGAGGTGCCCGAGATCCGGCCCTTCGAGTCGCGCGAGCTGCAGGGCGAGGTGGAGCGGTTGACCGAGCGCCTGCGGGGATTTCCGGGTTCCTGATCGACAGGCCGTCTTAGGCGACAGGGCCGACGGGGCGGAAAAGAGTAGCGCGATCCTTTTGGATGGCAGTAGGAGAACCGCCGGACCTGTTTTGGCAGTTCATGGAAGGGGATTGGCGCATCACAAGGGTTTCCGGGGTCGTCTGCGGATGAGATGGAGGCTGGGGGGAACAATGTTGGCGGTGACGGCGGTCCTGGAGGGTGGCGATTCGCTCTCCGCTCGATTCAGCGCGGATCTTTGGGCGACAGGGCGAGGGCGGCGACTTCCTCGAGTGTATTCAGCGGGATGGGCCAGGCGTTGCGTTGGGCTGCGTGACGCGGGGCGAGCGCGTGGGCTCGGTGTTGTCGAGGAGCGCATGGGCGGCGGCGCAGTCCTGGTCGTCCTGCGTCAGGATGTCGGCACGGCTGGCAGTTCTGGTTGGAGAAGATCTGGCGGCCAATGGGTGGCGTGAGCGCGGTCCGTCCGGCGTCGTGAAATAGCGTCGAGATGCCGTCAGAGGTCTGCAAGGAGGGGGTTGGTTTCAGCGCGTCCGGGTCATCGGACGCATGGCCATTTCGATGGCGCGCTGATCTGGCTGATGGCAACCTGAAGGGTCTTGAGAGGAGGGGGCAGACTTGCGCGAAGAGAGGAGGCGCGCTGTCAACGTCGATCTGGATCTCCGTTCCATTCCGGCTGTGGGGGCGGGAGGCCGGAGAGCCATGGCGAGTCGATGGGGCTGTCATGGAATGGGCGTGCGTCGCCGATCCAGGGCGTTCAGGGAC
>Ga0308417_1000337_pt1 | contig 35036 bp, 26 predicted proteins | sample HotsprSampleOS65_FD_203528 | JGI IMG/M metagenome (GOLD analysis project Ga0308417, IMG submission 203528) | Hot spring phototrophic mat microbial communities from Octopus Spring, Yellowstone National Park, Wyoming, United States - 20090730_OS65 ...
CGCAACTCAACGGACCGAGGGACCAACTGAGTCGTCCACGCCACCAAGGTATCATATGACCCGGCACGCTAAGTTGATGGCATTGGGCGTCTCGCCCGTGCCCCCCGACCTTTGTGATCGCGCGGCTTGCGTACGTGCTTCAGCGTGTGCCACGGTCTGTGGACAACTCCTCCCCCGCCCTATCGTGTCGGTGCGGTCACGACAAACGGAATCGCCGGCAGGCACGCGATCGGTGCGCGGCGGACGTTTTGTGCCGCCTGTGCCCCCGTCGTCGGCGCCCGGCCGGGGAGCACGTTGACGATCAGGTTGCCTTCCATACCTGGCGCGGCCTTGCCGGCCTGGCAATGAATAGCGAACTCCAGCCCGCCGCGAATCGACGTGATGGAACCGAGCGTCACGCCATCGGGCGGCTCGCTGAGTTCCAGTTGCGTATTGCCGAGCATGGCGGGCGGCAGCGCGACACGGATGCGCACCTCGCCCCCGGCGGGCAGCCTCACCGGCAGCGGCGTCAGCACTCGAACCGCCACGCGCGGCTGGAGCCGTCCGGCCGGTGCCACCACCAGCTCCTGGGCGCATACCAGATGCCGGTAGGCGAAGGCCTGCATCATCTCGTCGGCCGGTAGAGCGGGGCGGGTCACCGTTCGACCACCAATGTCGGCCCGACCTTCGATCATCAGGCTCGCGGGCAGCTCGGCAGCGCCGGCGACCGACAGCGTCATGCGGATGCTGTCCTGGCCGGCCGGGATGCGCGCCCCGTCGAGCGTGAATCCTGACGGCGCGTTCTTGAGAGCCAGGTCGATGGGCCCCGCGAAGCCGTCGGCGCGCAGGGCGTGAACCGTGAACAGCGCTGTGCCGCCCCGGACACTGAGGCTGGAGGGCACCACGCGCAGCGCAAAATCCGGTCGCGGCGGACTGATGCGCAGCCGATATGCGTACTCCGTCCCGCCCTTGTCCTGAACGTCGGCCAGATGCACGTAGTACCGCCCGGCGGCGGGCAGCGTTGCGCTCAACAGGGAGTCGGCGTGGTGGGTGATCAGCCCGGCGCCCTTGTCCTCGAAGTCATCATTGAAGGCCAGTTGCGTGCCTTTGCCGTCGGTCAGAATCAGAACCGAGTCCAGCGGCGAGCCCAGGCGCCGCGCCAGCACCTCGGCGACAATCCTGTCGCCTTCGCGGCCATCGAAGCAGAATACGTCCCGGTCGCCCGGCTGGGCGATCCGGCCGTTGATGATGGCCGGAAGCTCCAGGAGCTGGGGCGCTGACGTCGAGTTGTTGGGCTCCTGTTCCGTGGACTCGGGAAGCTCATCCACCGCGAACGGCACGTTCAGGCGCGGGGCTAGCGAATGGATGCCCGGCGCCAGTTCCCTCGCATCCATCATCACGCGGCCAAGGGGCAGGTTCCAGCCGTAGACGCTGACATCAATGCGCTGGCCCGCGCGGCCGCCCAGCGGAAACACGCCCGTCACGAACGGCAGCTCGCCCAGCGCGATGCGATAGACGAAATCCTCGCGCCCGCGATAGATGGCGTCCTTGATCTCGATCACATATTCGCCGTCGGCCGGGATCACACAGTGCAGGACCGGATCGGGATCGAACCGGTAGTCGTCGACGTAGGCCAGTTCCTTCCCGGCGGCGTCGTAGAGGGCCAGTGTGGCCTGAAACCAGCCGGGCACACCGTCGGCCAGATAGGGCATCAGCCGGCGGGCGGCGACGATGGCGAGCAGGTTCTGTCCGCGGCGCGCCCGGAAACGATAACGATCGACATCGCCGGGCATGATCCGGCCGTTGACGATGGCTGGCAGAGTGATCTGTTCCTCAACGGGCGCGGCGCTGGGGCCGCTCTCGCGTTCGACATGCTCCGGGTACTGCTCGACCCCGAAGACCAGCGGATTGGTGAACCCGGCCGCTGTGAGCAGTCGCAGCTCGCGTCAGCCCGCCGCCGCATCGGGGGCGATGTTAACGCGCAGGGTGACGGTCTCGGCAATGGCGGGGCTGGAGGGGCGTCTCTGGAAAGTCGCCAGTTTCTGGCGGATTTCGGCGATGGTCCGCTCATCGTCAGGCGTCCACACCGGACGTGTGGCCGGCTGTGTGGCGCTGCCGAGGGCCGCCAGCCGTTTGTCCATCAGCTCTTTGAGCTGGTCGCGCAGACGCGCGGCCTGTTGCTGGGTGAGGGGCACAATGTGCTCAATGACCGTGGCCGAGACGCCGGTCCCCGACACGCGGACGGCGCTGACGCCGGTGAGCGACTGTCCGCCGACGGTGACGATGAATTCGCTGCCCGCGCTGCCGCCGGCGGGAAAGGCGTAGCCGATGCGCGGACCCGCCGACTGCTGGGCGAGCGCGGCGGGCGCCAGCAGCAGAATCGGCAGCAGGCCGCGCGCCACTCGCAGGGAAGATCGTCCTGGTTGCGGTGTCACATGATCTCCTTCAGCCTGCCGCCGATGATGACGCCGTCGGCCTCCGAGGGCGTGATGCGCACCTGCCTGCCATCGGGGTGTGGCAGCGTGCCTTGAGGATCGATGCCCAGCAGCTCGTACATGCTGGCAATCAGGTCCCATGGGTAGACCGGCCGGTCCTTCACCGTCTCACCCCGGGCATCGGAAGCGCCGACCACACGGCCGCCCTTGAAACCGCCACCGGCCACGACGGCGGAGAAGACGGCGCCGTAGTGTCCGCGGCCTCCGCTCCAGGGCGGCTCCCACTGGATGCGCGGCGTGCGCCCGAACTCGCCGCTCCACCACACGATGGTGCTCTCGAGCAGGCCGCGCTCGGACAGGTCGGCCAGCAGCGTGGCCATACCCCGGTCCATCTCCGGCAGTTTGCGGCGCATGGCCTGGAAGTGCTGCTTGTGCGTGTCCCAGCCCTTGTAGTTGATGGTGACGTAGGGCACGCCGCGTTCGACCAGTCGCCGCGCCATGAGGCAGGACTGTCCGAAGGTGTTGCGGCCGTAGCGATCGCGCAGGGCATCCGGCTCCTGCGAGAGGTCGAAGACTTTTCCCGCATCGCCGAGGATCAGGTCGTACGCCTCTCGTTCGCATGCTTCGAGGGCGGCCAGTTGGGGGTGGTCCTTGAGGCTGCGCCGCAGTGTGTCGAGCTGGAGGAAGAGCCTGCGCCGGTCGCGCTGTCGCTGGTCGCTAATGCCCGCGGCCACGACGCCCTCGACGGCGAACCGCGGCTGGGCGGGATCGCCGCCGGTGGCGAACGGCTTGGCCTTCGAACCCAGGAAGCCCGCCTCCGAGAAGCGCCCCTGCAACTCGGTCAGCACGATGTAGGGCGGGATCAGACCCTGGTATCCGGCCTCGCGACCCTTGAACAACGACACGACGGCGCCGACGGATGGATAGACCAGCCCATCGCTCGGCTTGCGCCCCGTCTGCACGATGTAGGCGGCCGTCTCGTGCGCGTTCACGCCATGGGTCATGCTGCGGATGATCGAGTACTTGTCGGCCTGGGCGGCCAGCATCGGCAGCAGTTCGCCGATGCGGATGCCGTCGACGTTGGTGGCAATGGGCTTGTCCAGCGGCCCGCAGTAGTCGTAACCCGCCTCGGGCTTCGGATCGAACGTGTCCAGATGCGCCGGGCCGCCCCACAGCCACAACTGGATGACCGATCGGGCCTTGCCCTGGCGTGGCGAAGCGGCCGGGGGCGCCGCCGCGGAGATGCGCAGCGGCCAGTTGCCAAGAGCGACGGCGGCCAGGCCGCCGACCGTGCCGATTATCAGTTGACGTCTCGAGAGCAACGAGTGTGGCATAGCGCCTCCGGCGATGAGTCAGTGTCGATAGAGAAACTCCGACGTGTTGATCAGCGCCCAGGCCAGATCGACAATGGCCTGCCGCGATACGGTGGCGCCGGTGCCGCAGTAGTCCAGCGCCGCGCGCAGCTCGTCGGCGGTCGGATATCGCGAGAGGATCGTCAGGTACAGATCGTTGACGCTCTGGCGAGGGGTGCGCCGGCCCTGCGTGAGGGCGCGAAGCCTTGTGCTCTGTTCCAGCTTGCGCTGGATGTGGCTGGAGTTGAGCAGGTGAAGCCGCTGCGCCGCCGTCGGCCGGTTGTTGCGCTCGGTCTCCAGGCCGCTGTCGCGCGCCGGGCGCCCGAACATCTCCAGAAACGAGCTGGTGATGCTCCCGTCGGCCAGGGCGATGGATCGGTGCGTCTCGGGGATAAAGGTGAAGGGCTCGGGGATGGCGCTGGTATACCTCTCCGTCGTGCCGGTGATCTGGCAGATGGCGTCGATGAGCACCTCGGCATCGAGCCGGCGCAGGCCGTAATGGGCGAAATGGGCCTCGGCGGCCAAATGGTGCGAAGCGGGGATGCAGCAGCGCTGGTAGGTCTGAGAGTTGAGGATCATGCGGAACAGATGCTTCAGGTCGTAGCGCGCGCTTCTGAGCTCGCGCTCCAGCAGCGCCAGCAGTTCGGGATGCACCGGCGGGTTGTCGGGGCGAATGTCATCGGGTTCGTGGATGATCCCTCGGCCCAGCAGCCACGACCAGACGCGATTGGCGATGTTGCGGGCAAACCACGGATTGTTCGGCGCCAGCAGCCAGTCGGCAAAGTCCTGACGCGGATCGCGATCGGGCGAGAGCCGCGCCGCTGTGCCATCGGGGAAGCTCGCCTGCCCGGCGACGGGCCTGCTCCGGTCAAAGAAGACGATCTCCTCCTTCCATTCGCCAGTCGACTTGTAGCCGATGCGGGAGAAGAATGCGGCCATGCCGTCGAGTTGCTGCGGCGGCCAGTTTTCCGCCCTACACCCCATAAACGTCAGGGCGACGGCCTGGGCGATCGCGCGCGGCTGGCGACTCTGGACGGCGCGGTAGAAGTTGACCGGTGGCACCCTGAAATTGCTTCCGCTGGAGGTGAGCAGCTCGCGAGCGAAGCGATCGTATGGCAGGTTCCCGGCGATGGCGCTGCGGATCCACCGGTGATAGGCCTGCACGGCGTTGGGCCAGAGGTTGATCGGAAACTCCGACTTGACGCGAAGCAGGTCGCACCACTTCATCGACCAGTAGTCGGCAAACTCGTCGCGCTCCAGAAGCGCGTCGATGAGGCGAGCGCGTTTGTCGGGCGCGGGGTCGGCCAGAAACTGCCGCGCTTCCTGTGCTGTGGGCAGCGTGCCGATAACATCGAGACAGGCGCGACGAACAAACACCGCATCGGAACAGAGCTTCGCCGGCGCGATGCCGAGCTGGTTGAGTTTCGCAAGCACGATGCGGTCGATGGCGGTGGGCCGCGTGGGGACCGACGCGGCCTCGTAGGGTTCCGCGATGGGCCTGAGCGTGGGCGATGCACCGCTCATGGTTCTGCCTCCGCCGAAGCAGCGGCGTCGAGTTCCACCTCAAACAGCAGGTCGTCGCGACAGACAACGGCCTGCGCGAAGGCCGCCGGCAACGGCCCCAGCTCCTGTCGGCGGCACCAGGTGTTGAAGTGGCTCAGGTCCGCGATGTCCCTGAAGTACGCGATCATGCGCGTCACGTGGTTCCAGTCCATGTCTCGCGAGCGGAGGATGGCATGCACGACGTTCATCGTGAGCTGCACCTGCCGCCCTGCATCGCCGCGATGGGCGGTGGCGCCGTCGGGGGTGATGCTCGCCGTCCCGGAGATGTACAACTGCCGCAGGCCGGGACAGGCCACCTCGACGGCACGGCTGAAGGAGCTGCGGTAGGCGGTGGCCGGGCACTGAAGCGGCGAGGGCACTGCCTGGATCCGCATGGCGGCGGTCCGGGGCCGGATGGCCAGCGCCCCGGCCATGAGGGCAGCGCCGGCCGGGTTGGCCGCTCCGATGCCGGTGCTCGCCGGCAGCATTCGTCCGAACAGGCCCCGCTGCTCGAAAAAGGCGGTGCGGACGGCGTTGAAGTCGGCATACCAATCCAGCAGACGGTCGAGAAACAGCCACGTGCGCACGACGTGCTCGAAGCCCATGCCGGCGCAGCGCAGCGCCGACTCCATGCGCAGGAAGCAGCTCCGCGCCTGCTGTGGACGAGACTGCCGCGCATCTTCGGGCAGCACCCCGCCCAGCCAGCAGTAATCGGCATGTTCGTCGGCGTAGGCGCGGCCGACGATGCGGCCGTCCAGCGCGATGTCACGGACGTCGGCGCCGGAAATGACAATGGCCTGGGCGGTCGGCCGGCATTGGGGCACAGCGCCGTTGATCCACATGGTGGGCCACGGGTGCGACTGGACCCATGCGGACGAGTCGGCCACCGTGCCCAGGACGAACTGCATCACCGGCGACATCGTCGCATCCAGGCGTTCGCCAATGGCGGCGAAGGGCCCGGCCGCGGTTATGGCCGTCGTGATACACTCTTGTTGCACCGGGCCACGGCACTGCGCGCGGCCACCTGAGCGAACATCGGGACTCCGTGAGGGACTGAACATGCGACTGGGGTTTTGGGGACGCTCCGGTCCTGGTTGCACGTTCCGGAAGCGTCCACACCACAAACGCCGACGGGTATGGCATTATTGTGCAATGGGCGGATGACGAAGGGAATGGGCGTGGTCGGGCAACAGGACGACGTTGATACGGTATTCGTCCTGTTTCGCTCCCGAGCAGACCACGCTCTTTGATTACTTGCCGCTCAGCGTCATGTCGGCCTCCAGATCGCCCAGCGCGAACTGGATGCGGCCCAGCAGAAACCGCAGGAACTGGGGGTTGGAGTACGGCTGCTTCTGCACGACCTGGGAAAAGTAGAACACCCGGCCCTTGCCGTAGGGCCTGATCCAACTGATGGGGTATTCCCTGCGTCCGGTGGCCTGCTGCAACCGGCTGGCGTGGGGCTTGAGCCAGGCCGACTGGGGGTCGTCGGCCGGGTCCGGCGTCTGAGACAGATCGAGCCTCAGCAGCACGCGCACGTTGTCGCGCGTGTAGGGCGGGCCGGGGATGTAGGCGTTGTCGAAGTTGCGGATGGGCCTGCCCTCGAGGAAGGCCGTCAGCGGATGTGCGGGATCTTCGGCCACGATGACGAAGTTGCCCGTGTAGTGTCCGGCGTAGAACGCGCCCATCAGCTCGCCCCACTGCTTCCAGTCCTGGAGCGCGGCGATGGCCCCCTCGATGGCCGCGATGCCCTTGCCCTGCTCGCCGACGAACTGAAGGATGCTTGCTTTGACGCGTTGGTCCAGGTCTAAGGCGGCATTCTGCTCTTCCTGGGGCATGCTCTTAAGCCAATGGGGCAAAAACGGCGAGCGCTCGTGCAGGCCGTTGAAGAAGATGGCGTCGAAGTTCTTGAGGCTCTCCGGCAGGAGCATCCGCGGGTCGTCGGTGGCGACGACCTCGAACGCGCCGGTCTTGTGGCCCATGATCTTCACGGCCTCTTCGGTCATGAGGTTGGCCTGGTGCGTCCACACACGGCCGAAACACAGCAGCCTGCGCGGCTTTTTCGGTGCTGCCGGCGGCGCTGCGGGAATCAGGTCCTCCATCACCTTCAAGTCCTGCGGCGTCGGCCAGTAGACGAACGTGCGCTTGAGCATGGCCTCGCGCGCCTCGGGAGGAGTGGGACCGGGCCACGTCCAGGTTGGAGGCGGCTTGGGCGCAGCCGCCTCGGACTGGGCCGCCCGAAGCTGATCGGCCCATGGGAACGCCGCCAGGGCCAGCAGGGCCATCGAGATCACAGTGAGCGTTCTCATGTTCTTCTCCTGTTCAGCAGTTGTCAGTGGTCCGTTGTCCGTGGTCAGTGGTTGGGTCATTGGTCCCTTGGTCAGTAGTGAGGCGGTCCGTGGTCCAACTGACAAACGGACCACGGACCCGACAACGGACAACTGACTACTGACCACTGACCACCAGCTACAGCTCCCACCCCTTGCGCCGTGGCGAATTCAGCGCCGCGTCGGCCTCAGCGTTGTTGGTGATCCTGCATTCGATCGGGTCGAACTCCAGCTCTTCGTCGAACATGGTCGCCACCACGCCCAAGGCCATCAGCTCCCAGAAAGGCCCGGTGTTTTCGAAGCTGCCCCAGGCGGAGATGCCGCCGCGGCAGGCCTGGTAGAAGTCCCCCTCGTGCCCGCGGGACCGCGGCAGCCGCCTGGGCCCGGTGATGATCTGGGGCTTGTCCTGCCCTTCGCCCTGTTGAACCAGCCAGCACTCGGTTGAGATGTTCTCCATCGCCCCCTTGCTGCCGACCATCAGGGCGCCGTTGGCCCAGCCGGTGAACTTGCGTCCCCGACGTTCGGCTATCTGATTCCAGACCGCCTGCGCCGGGCCGCGCTGGCCGTTGACCCATGTGAAGTCGACCGGCGGCATTCCTTCGCGCGCGGGGATTCTCCAGCGAATCACCTGCGAGCCCGGAAACGAGAGCCTGTTGACGTCCGAGACCTCCGCTCGAACCCGGATGCGCGGCTTGCTGTCGGCCGGCATGTTCCACAGCGCACCAACCCTCAGCGCGTTCCAGCCCAGGAAGCAGGTGTGGGCACCCCAGTTGCCGAGCTGATAGCTGCCGAACTCCCGCCACACCGGCCAGTTCAGCCACTGCGCGTGGAAGTCGCGGTACGCGGCCGGCCCCAGCCACAGGTCCCACTGAAGATACTCCGGCACGTTCTGCGCGCCGCGGGGCGTTTCGCGCAGGTTGGGGCCGCCGTCGGCGTTGAAGCCATACCACTCGGTCACTTCGCCCAGCGCGCCTTCCTCCACCATCTCCACGCCGCGGCGGAAGGAGTCGCTGGCCGAACCCTGATTGCCCGTCTGCGTGGCCACCTTCTGCTGCCTGGCGACGTCGCGCATGACCCGGGCCTCGTGAACGGTGCGCGTGAGCGGTTTCTCGCAGAACACGTGCTTGCCGGCGCGCATGGCCGCCACCGCGACCGCCGCATGCGTGAAATCGGGCACCGCCACGAAGACCGCGTCGATCTCCTTGCTCATCCTGTCGAGCATCACGCGATAGTCGTGGAACTTGGGCTGGTCGGGCAGGGCCTTGTAGGCGTAGGTCGCCTTGGATTCGTTCACATCGCACAGGGCCACCACATTCTGCGACCGAGGCACGCCGTCCACGTACCACCGGCCGCGCCCGCCTACGCCCACCAGCGCGATGTTGAGCTTCTCATTGGCCGCGAACGAGTGCGCCGAGCGGCTGTTGGAGAGAATGACAAGCCCCGCGCCGGCGGCGGCCGCGCCGCGGAGAAACTGACGTCGATTCGGTTGTCGCATAGTAGTTGAAACCTCCTGCTACAAAGACCACCCCGCGCGATAGGGGCGATGCAGGCATGCGTCGGCCTGCGCGTTGTTGACGATCCGTCCTTCGAGCGGATCGTATTCCAGTTCCTCGTCGAACTGCGTGGCCACGTTGGCCAGAACCAGCATTTCCATGTACGGGCCCGTGCTGCTGAAGTTGGACCAGGCGGTCCACCTGGGATCGCGGGCCAGGTGCAGCCAGTCCGGCTCGGGCATGCCGTGCGAGCTGGTCAGCCGCCTGGGGTTCTGTGTCTGCACCCCCTCGAACTGCCTGGCGGGCAGCAGGTCGATCGTGTAGTTGTGGCCGGTGGTGTGCAGCCTGCCCTTGCTGCCCAGCAGGACGGCGCCGGCGAAGTCGGACCAACGCTTCTCGGGTTCCTTGACGTCGCCCCAGTCCTCGCGGTTGCCGACCAGTTCGTTGAGTTTCTGTTTCCAGCCGGGCGCCGAGCCGCCGTTGACCCAGTGAATCGTAACCGGCGGAAGATTGTCGCGCGCGGGAATCTGCCAATCCACCTTCTCCCATCTGGGAAACGACAGTCTGTTGATGCCGGAGACTTCGGCCCGCACCTTGATGCGCGGCCCGGCCGACGGCGGCATCTTCCACAGCGAACCGATCTTCAGCCCCAGGAACGTCAGGTAACTGGTGTGCGATCCCCACATTCCAATCTGACCCGTGCCGAATTCACGCCACTGGGACCAGCTCAGCCAGCGGGCATGAAAGGGGCGTTCTCTGATCGGCCCCAGCCACAGGTCCCATTTGAGGTAGGGCGGGATGGGCTGTTCGCCCTGGGGTGGCTCCTGACGGTCCTCGCCGCCGCCCGAGTTCCAGATGTACACTTCCCGGATCTCACCCAGCACCTGCTCCTCGATCAATTCCAGGCCGCGGCGGAACTGCGCTCCCGAGGAGCCCTGGTTACCCATCTGCGTGGCCACCGTCTGCTCCTCGGCCACCTGGCGAATCCTGCGGGCCTCATGGACGCTGCCGCACAGGGGCTTCTCGACGAAGGCGTGCTTGCCGGCCTTCATGGCGGTCACGGCGGCGATGGCGTGCGTGTGGTCGGGCGTGGACACCATCACGCCATCGATCTGCCGCTGCATCTTGTCCAGAATCTCGCGGAAGTCGTGGAACCTGGGCACGTCGGGCAAGGCCCTGTAGGCGGCCTGTGCCCTGCTGTCGTTCACGTCGCAGAGAGCCACGACGTTGGCCTGCCTGGGCATGACATCGACATACCATTTGCCGCGGCCGCCCACGCCGATGATCGCCACATTCAGTTTCTCGTTGGCCGCAAACGAATGTGCCGAGCGGCTGTTGGCAAGGATGACAATCCCCGCGCCGGCGGCGGCCGCGCCGCGGAGAAACTGACGTCGATTCGGTTGTAGCATGGTTGATACCTCTTGTCGCAAGGACCGGCCCGCGCGACAGGGGCGATGCAGACACGCATCGGCCTGCGCGTCGCCATGATGATGCCGTCCAGCGCTTCTACGGACCAATCCGCAGGCCGTTGCCATCCGCAAGGCCGGCAAATGCACCCGGATCCGCAATCCGCGTTTGACGCTGTACCCCGCCTGATGCTATTCTCTGGTCCATCTGCCCAGCCACCGCCGGCCGCGCAGATGCACCGGACTCAACGGTCGGCGGGGACGCGCAGGCAACAACTCAGGAGCACTCGTGGACATGCACCAGACGCACTGTCGCCCGGCACCTTCCGCCCACGTGGCCTGCGGCCGATTCGCTCTCCCCTGGCTGCTCGCCCTGCTCATCCTGGGATCGGGATGCGCCTCTGACGGGCGCTGGGCCAGTCCCCAGGTCAGCGAAGTCGCCAGCGACAGCTTCGCGGTGACCTGGTCGGCCGATCTTCCCCTCTCCGGCAGCCTCCTGGAGCAGTTGCACATCAACGAGAACCTGCTGTTCGCGTACGACTCGCAAAACGTGGGATACTTCATAAGCCGTGACAGCGGGCACCTGCGAGTCATCAAGGAGCTGGATCGCCCCATTGCCCGAATCTTTCCGCCCGTCACCGTTGAGGACCGTATCGTCATCCCCACCAGCAACCACCTGATGATCTTCGATCGGCAGGGCAACTTCGCCCACGAAGTCTTCATGCGCTTCGGCATCGCCAGCGGGGGCGCGGGGTTTGGCGAATACGTCTATGTCGGCCTCGCCACGTTCCTTGCCCGTCAGGACCAGGCTACCCAGGGCGGGCGGCTGGTGGCCATGCCCACTTACCCCCAACCGTATGACACCGGACCCAGATGGGAGGTGGCCGTCCCCCAGTCCTATATCACCGCCGCCCCCGTCATCTATGAGCGGCAGCTTTTTGCAGCGGCCCGCGATGGCGGCGTCTTTTCCGTGAGGCCCGGCACGCCCCCCCAGGCCGGATGGCCGCTGCTGCAACGCGGGATCTTCCAGACCCAGGGCCCCGTCCTGGCCGATCTGAAAGCCGACGAGGACGGCCTCTACGTTGCCTCGGCTGATACGCGGTTGTACTGCATCGACCGGGACACCGGCCGCCTGCGCTGGGTCTACTACAGCACCCAGCCGCTGGAACATGCCAGCACGCCCATTCCCCTGGCCGATTCCGTGTACATCTATGTGCCCCGCGTGGGCGTGGCCGCCATCACCAAGGCCGGCGAAGGCACCGTCCGCGCCCCGCGCTGGGTCGTCTCCGAAGCCGTGCAGTTTCTGGCCAGCGACGACACCAACATTTATCTCCGCACTGCCGACAACCACATCATCGGCGTCGACAAAGTCGATGGCCGCGTGAAGATGCGCTCCCAGCGGGGCGACCTGCGCGTCTTCGCCACCAACACCACCACGCGCGACGGCATGATCTACGCCGGCACGCAGCGCGGACGGGTGTTGGCCATCCGCCCCGTCCTCAAGCCGGGCACGTTCGGCGAGTACGTGCTGGGTGTTCCCGCAACGGCGGAGGCGGTGGCGGCGGCCCGCTGACGACGCTGTGCCCCGGTGCCCCTTGGGGGATTTTGAGGATTGGCAAAGTGTCCGACCTGGTTCCCATCAAACGGGCCCTGATCTCGGTTTCCGACAAGAGCGGGCTGGAGCCTTTTGCGCGGGCGCTGCGCGAGGAGTTCGCCGCCGAGCTGATCAGCACCGGCGGCACGGCCCGCTTCCTGCGCGACGCGGGCCTGGACGTCACCGATGTGTCCGCCGTCACCGGCTTCCCCGAAATGATGGACGGTCGCATCAAGACCCTGCACCCCATGATCCACGGCGGCCTCTTGGCCGTGCGCGACAACCCCCAGCACCGCGCGGCCATGGAGCAGCATGGAATCGCCCCCATCGACCTGGTCTGCATCAACCTCTACCCTTTCGCCCAGACCATCGCAGCATCGAACGTGACCTTCGAGGAAGCGATCGAGAACATCGACATCGGCGGACCGGCCATGGTGCGCTCGGCCGCCAAGAACCATCGCTACGTTCTGATCGTCACCTCGCCCGACGACTACGACGAGGTGCTCGCCGAGCTGCGCGCCCACGGCGGCGCTTCCACGTTGTCGCTGCGGCTGCGCTGTGCGCAGCGCGCCTTCGCTCTGACGGCCGCCTACGACAACCTCATTCAGCAGTACCTCCTGGGCCGCCTCGATTCCGAACAGCCCCAGCAGCCGGTGGTGCTGGATGCCGCGACGCTGGGCCGGCCGCACGTGATCGTGGGATTGCGCAAGAAGCAGGACCTGCGTTATGGCGAGAACCCCCATCAGCGCGCTGCGCTCTATGTCGATCACGATGCCTGTGGCGAGGCATCCGTCGCTCATGCCCGTCAGTTTCACGGCAAGGAACTCTCCTACATCAACCTGCTCGATGCCGATGCCGCTCTGGGCGTGGTCAAGGAACTGACCGAGCCGGCCGCCTGCATCGTGAAGCACGCGACGCCCTGCGGGTGCGCGGTTGCGGGCGATCTGCCGACGGCCTTCCGCCACGCCTACGAGGGCGATCCGCTGGCCGCCTTCGGCGGCATCGTGGCCCTCAACCGCAACGTAGACCTGGCCACGGCGCAGGCGATCGTGGCCGTGGACAAGCTGCTGGAGGTTATCGTTGCACCGTCATACGACCTGGACGCCCTGGACCTGCTGCGACAGCGGTGGAAAAACGTGCGCATCCTCGACGTCGGACCGCTGCGCCGCTCGGCAGGCGGCAGCAATGAAATACACCTGCACAAGATCGTCGGCGGGTGGCTCATCCAGCAGCGTGATCTGCTGGGGGTGGATGAGGCCAACTGGAAGCTCGTGTCCAGGCGCGCGCCGACGGCGCGGGAGCTGGCCGACCTGAAGTTCGCGTGGATCGTCTGCAAGCACATCAAGAGCAACGCGATCGCCATCGCCAAAGATGGAGTGCTCGTGGGGGCGGGCGCCGGACAGCAGGATCGGGTGAACGCGGCGCGGATCGCCGCGCAGAAGGCCGCGGCCCGCGCCGCAGGCGCGGTGGCGGCCTCAGACGCCTTCTTCCCCTTCGCCGATGGACCGCAACTGCTGTTGGAGGCCGGCGTGACAGCGCTGATCCAGCCGGGCGGCTCGGTGAGGGACGCCGAAACCATCGCCGCGGTCGACGCTCGAGGGGCCGCCATGATCTTCACCGGCCAGCGGCATTTTCGGCACTGAGGCGCGGCGGTCGATGCGCTGCGAACTCGGCGCCGCCTGGTCAAGCCGACACTCTGGGCCCTCCCTCAGATCACATTCACCACAAAGCTGCCCAGCGTGCCTTGCGGCACCGGTCGGCCGGACGTGTCCTTCACCTGACCTTTGAGCAGCTTGATCGCGTAGGTGCCGTTGGCGGCAGCCGTCCAGGCGCCGCCGGGGGCGGTTATCTCGTAGGTGGCCACGACGGACGTGCCGTTCTTCGCCGGCGTGGTCGAGACGAGCCGGGCGGTCTGTGCGAATCCGCCGGCCGTGACGCGCACGTTCCCCGTGCGGATGGTCTTGACGTCTATCGCCGAGGTGTCGCTGTAGGTAACGATGAAGCGATGGGTGGTGCCCCCCGCCTCCGTGACGTTCGCGGCAATGGCGGAGGCAAAAGGCGCCGTCAGGTCGCGCGTCCCCGGCGCCACGAAGTCGCGCTTGACGTTCTCAACGCCGATCGCCACGTTGAAATACGTCTGAGCGGCCCCCAGCGCCTTGCCGCTGGCCGTGACGGTGTACATGCCGGGATCCAGTGCCAGGCTGTAGCCGCCCGACGCCCAGGCCTTGGTGCTGAACACCGCCCCGTCCTCCAGCCGAGTCGCCTTGATGGCAATGCCCTTGAGCCCCTCGCCGGGGTCGTAGAAGTCATTGTCCGCCACCTTGTCGTTGTATGCCACACCCGTGAGGTATGGCCGGTCGCTCAGTCCGAAATCCTGTGTGACCACCTGCGCGTTCCTGCCTCCAAATGCGCCCACCGCCAGTCCGATGCCCACCTCGTTCCACTGATTGTTCAGGATGTTCAGCCGGTGTCCGCGTCCCTCCACGGCGAACGTGTCGGTAAAGTCCTTGAACAACAGCTCATGCTCCTTGTCGGCCGACGCCGCCGACGCGGCCGATCCGCTGTGCGTGTTCCACGCCAGGTTCTCGGCCACGAATGTGCTGGGATAGCCTTCGGCCACGGCGCGCGATCCGGGCGACGTGCCGTTGAGGAAATGGTTGAGCTTGCCGGGGTCGTTATTCTGTCCGCGTGGGGGGTCCAGCAAAGCCGTGCTGTACTTTCGGGCGGCGCTGATTAGAAAGCGATTGAACGCCAGCGGCTGCCGCGGCGTCGGCGCCAAAGTCCCCGGCGCCAGCCCTTCGTTCAGGTCGATCTGGAATCGCCTGGCCTCGGCCGTGGGATTCATGCGGGCCCGGTTCACCAGCTCCAGGAAGTACTGCTCCACCGCCGTGGGCACGGCCGCCGCCAGAAGCTGCCGCGGCTCCAACATCTCGATATGCATGACCACCTCGCGGTATTCAGCCCAGAATCCTGTTGGCCGTGCCGAGCAACGTCGCAGCAGCGGATTGCGCCGTCATCGCCGCGGTTAGCGGCGAGCCAAGAAGCCGCGCCGCGGAAGCGGACGCTTTGGCCGCCTTGGCCGGCACCTTCACCGTGAACACGGCGATGCGCTGCGCCGGTATGAAGTTGCCGGCCACGTCGGACACCTGTCTGCCGCGGAGGCTGATTGTGTATTTGCCGTTGTCGGCGGCATCCCAGGTCTTGCCCGGCGGCACGATCTGATACTTGGCCGTGATCACTCCCGCGGGAGCTTGCGACGACTTGCTCACGAGGCTGGCCACAAACTTGTAGCCTTTGGGCCCGGTGACGAGGATATTCTTGGGGCCTATCGTGCTGGCGGCAACCAGTCCCGCATCCCAATACTTCACGACGAATGCATATGCCTTGCCCCCCGCCCTGGTCACGGCCTTGGCCGACACTTTCAGCGTTGGGGGCGTCGTGTCGATATTCACCGCAAACTGCCCAAATTGCCCCGCCGGTATGCGGTTGCCCACGGTGTCGCTGACGCCGCTATCGGTGAACTCGATGACATAGGTGCCGTTGTCGGCCTCGTTGAAGATTCCGTTGGGCGCGTCAAAGCGGTAGGTCGCCACTACCCTCGTCCCCTGGCCCTGGATCCCCAGCAGCGTCACCGCATGTTCGACGTCCCCCGGCCCCCGCACGATCAGATTCTGAGCCGAGATCGTGTCCACCGCCACCTCGGCAGGATCCGCGTACACCACGTCGAATGTAACTGACGCCTGATTGGCCGCCGTCACGTCGCTGACCTCCACAAACGCCTGCGGAGGGGAGATGTCCTCGATAGCCACCACGAACGTTCCCAGCGCCCCGGCGGGAACGGCATTGTTGCTCGTATCGGTGATCTGGTTGGGGCGCAGCCAGACTGTGTAAGTGTCGTTGTCGGCGATGTTCCAGGTTCCACCCGGCGGCGTCAGCTTGTACAGCACGTTGATCAGCGGCTGGTCGGAGTTGCGGTCAGCCAGGAAAAACGGCGCGAGCTGCGAGAACCCCCGGGTGTTCGTCACTTCGATGTCGAAAGCATCGATCGTCGACATCTTCACCGCCACGTCGTCCTGATAGGTGACCTGAATGAAGTGGAAATCGCCGCCCGGCAGCGCCACATTAGACACCGACAGCGTGGCCGTCGGCGGCGTCGTGTCGGGGATGGCCACCGCGAAGGTGCCCAGCACCGTATTGGCGCTGGCCGCGTTGCCGTTGAGGTCGAAGACCTGGTTGGCCTGAAGTGTGACCGTGTAGGTGCCGTTGTGGGCGAGGCTCCAGACGCCGCCGGGCGGCACCACCTGATACGTCACGGTTCGGGGCGTGCCATTGGTGTTGTCGTCGATGCCGATGACGGCGGCCGCCTGGCTGAAGCCGTTGGGTCCGCTGACGCGGATATCGTTGGAGTCGATGCTCGAGACGTTGACCCAGCCGGGGTCGTTGTACGTGACCGAGAAGGTGTAACTGCTGCCGCCGGCAACCGTGATGTTGGCGGCCGCCAGCTCGGCCGCGGGCGGCAGAACGTCGGCGGCGGTGACGAAGTCGCGTTTGACGTTGGCCGACCCGACGATGACGTTGTTGTACGTGACCGTGCCCACCAGCCCGCCACCACTGGCGCTGACCGTGTACGTTCCGGGCTCCAGCAGCAGGGTGTAGCCACCGGTGCTGAAGGTTGTGGTCGTGAACGTCGCATTGTCCGAGACGCGCGTGGCCGTGACCGTCACACCGCCGCGGCCCTCTCCGGGCGTGTAGAAGTTGTCGGCGATGACGTTGTCGACGTAGGCCACGCCCGTGAGGAAAGCGGCGGGCAGCACGTAGGCGAAGTCCTGCGTGATCATGATGGCGTTGTAGGTCTGCCCGCCGCTGGTGAACTGGCCGCTGAGGATGCCGATGCCCACTTCCTTGAAGTCGGGGTTGAGGATGTTCAGGCGATGCCCGCGACCCTCGACGCCTTCATCGACGAAAAGCCCGCGGTGCAGATCTGCCGTTGTGGTGGTGGCGTTGGGCAGGCCCGGGAAGATGCCGCTCCAGGCGAGGTTCTCGCCGCTGCCGCGAGTCTTCTGCGGGTCGAAGAAGTAGCCGCTGGCGGCCATGCGCTCCTGGGGCGTGGAGCCGTTGGAGCCTTCGTGCGCGAAGAAGTCGTGCGTCAGCATGTCCTGGCTGTGCAGCCGCGCCGAGTCGATCAGGAAGAGATTGAAGGCCAGCGGCTGCTTGGGCGTGGTGAGGATGGTGCCCGGCGGCAGGCCCTCGTTGAGGGCGATGCCGTAGCGCACCGCCTCGGCCGCCGGGTTGGCCCGCGCCCGGTTGATCAGCTCCAGCATGTACTGCTCGTCGTTGGTGGGCAGGGCGGCCGCCAGGAGCTGACGGTCCTCCAGCGGCTCGATCCAAGTCGCCAATGGCCCCGTGCCGCGCTTTTTTCGTACGCTTGCGTTCATCATCGTCGTCCGGCTCCGGTTCATGCTCCTTCCAAGGTAACAGACGACGCCGAGGCGGGCAAAAACGATACAGCACGCGCCGTGCCAGGGTCACCCACACACTGAAAAGAAGATGGGTAAAGGATGCAGCCGGTGGCGATCCGGACGTCGCCCCACCGCCCGTCACTGTGGCCCGGCTCGAACCGCACGGTGTTGCCGGCCGGTTCACATGCCCATTTTCGCTTCCGAATTGGCGTGGGCGCTCACCGGCGGGAGGTATCCGTCGAGCCGCCGGGCGGCACGATCTGATATCGCACGCCGCCGCGGGCCTGATGCGGCGGAATGTGAGCATAGCCCGCCAGACGCGCAAGCTCGGCGTGGTCGATCAGCAGGTGGAAGTGTCTGCGGATTTCGGCCGCGTCGGCTCCCAGCCATGCGTCAACGGCGCTCTGACCCGGCTCGGCCGCGACGTCGAACACCGTCCGGTAGCGCACCTCGGCCAGCGGCGGTGTGGTGAAGAGGAACGCCTGCGCTTCGCCCACCAGCATCAGCCTGTTGCCGGGGGCCAGGGCCTCCTCCAGCTCAGGGGCGCGAACGAACGCCATCAGGTCCGTGAAGCCGAACAGGTCAGCGGCGGCCACGTGACCCAGCGGCAGACGCAGCCCGCGATGCAGTCCGATGATACTCGGCACAGCCATGAACAGCAGCGCCCCCAGCGCCACGACAGCACCCGTGCGGCTTCGCGCCAGTTGCGCCACCAGCACGGCCGCCAGAGGCACGGCCATCACGAAGAAGCGGCTCTGGAGGTGCGTCAGAGAGAGCCAGAAGACGATCAGCAGCAGCGCCATGCCGCACAGAAGCCACACCTGGGGACGCCGCCAACTCCCCGCCAGGCCCACAACCGCCAGGGGCCAGAGGAGCACCAGCGGCCGGGCCGGCTCGGAAGCCGGCTCCCGTGGCGGAGGCCAGAGCCCGCCAAAGCGCCAGTCGGCCAGCACCTCGCGCGACAGAGCCACAAGGCGCATCACCAGTGGGCGCTGATCGGGGCGAGGCGAGTGGGCACGCTGCCAGCGGTCGACCTGCTGGGGGGTGAAGTGCCCGCTACCCAATAGTGGCATGGCCTCGGGGAAGACGGGATTGCCGGTCCAGACCCAGTTGCGGATGAGCCATGGACAGACCGCCAGCAGCCCCGCGGCGACCACGACAGCGCAACCGGCGACTGTGCGCCTCATCTGGGCGATGCGATCGGGCCCACTGGCGATCAGTCCCAGGCGCACGGCGCCCATCGCCGCCGGCAGGCCGACGAGCAGCATCGGCACGGCCGTGTACTTCGACCCGCACGCCAGCCCGGCAAACACCCCCGCCACACCGAGTTTGCGCAGACCGCCTGCGCCGCCCACCCACGGCAGAACCCAGCCGATTGCCAGGGTCGCGTACAACAGCAGCGCGGCCTCGTTGTAGGCGACGGATCCCAGGGTCACGACCCAGGGCACGGCGGCCACCGCCGCCGTCGCCAGGGCGCCGCTGCGCCCGGCCGACTCGGGCGTGGCCAGCGCCGTCGCGATGCCGTGGACGGCCACGGCCATCATGGCCATGTGGGCCAGTGTCAGATACTGCGACAGATAGATAGCCTCCCACGGCCCGCCGCGGATGTGCATGGCCAGCAGGTACTGCATCTCCATGTTGAAGGGGAAGAAGCTGAAGACATTGTGCCTCAGCGGCAGGATTCGTCCGGCCTCATACCACTCGCGGGGCACTTGGAGGTGATATTCCAGAACGTCGTAGGGCACCGGATCGTGCGGCCAGAGCGACGCGGGCGGCAGCGATGCGGCCACCACCGCGATGGTCAGAAACGGCGCCACCAGCAGCCAGATCCACCACGCCTCAGCGCGGGTTCTCAGCCAGTTTTCGACCGCCGCCGTGTGGTTCTCAAGCGGCACGTTCCCATGCTGGCGGAGCAGGCCGGCGATGTACGCCGCCGCCCCCGCAAGCCCCACCGCGATGGCGCTGTAGCGATTCAGCCATCCGGCCAGTCCCAGCCCCAGCGCCGCGAGGCTGAAGACCCCCAGACCCAGTGCGGTGGCCGAAGCCAGCCCCAGCGATCCGCCCACCCGCGTGCCTGCGGCGTGCAGCAGGGCCGCGCCGGTCATCGCCGCCAGGGCCAGCCAGATCACCAGGATCAGACCCTGGCCGCAAACGACCGCGAAGAACGAAAGATAGGCCGGGGCAACCAGCGCGCAGGCCATGGCGATGCACAGCACCGCGAGAATGATCAACAGGCTGCCGCGGCTCAAGATGACCTCGCCTCACTGCCATCGGTGCAGCCGCCGCGCCCCGCGCCCTGAGCCGGATCGGCGCCGTCTGCTTCCATTCGGGGACCGGCCCAATTGGCCGGGGGGGCGGCGTCCGCCCCGGCCGCGGCTTCGGAGTCGGCCCCGCCCTCAGCCAGACCGAAGAGCCGCTCGACCGTCGAGATGTACTGCATGGCCGATCCGCTGAGCGGATCGACGTCGCGCAGCGTGCGCACCGGCTCGTGCAGCAGCTTGTTAACAATCCGCCGGGCCAGCTCCTCCAGTTGCTGCCGCTGCGCCGCATCCTCCAGACGCAGCCGATTGGCGGCACGCTGCGCCTCCTCCAAAGCCATCTGCTGCGAGCGCCGGTACAGCCGGTCGATCAGCGGCCCCATCGCCCGCGCCCTCTGCCACGCCGCGAATTCCTCGACGTGCCGCTCGACGATGGCCCGCGCCTGCTCGATCGCCTCCGCCCTGCGGCTGTGTGTCTGTTCGACCGCGCGCTGGAGGTCGTCGATGTTGTACAGATACACGTTGGCCAGCTCGCCCACCGACGGCTCCACATCGCGCGGCAGAGCGATGTCGATGAGAAACACCGGCCGATACCGCCGGTGCCGCAACGCCTGCTCGAACTGTCCCCTGGTGATGATCGGCCGGGTCGAGCCGGTCGAGCTGATGACGATGTCGGCCGTCCCAAGATGTTCGGTCAGGCGATCGAACGCCACCGCCTCGCCGGCGAACCGCGCGGCAAGCTGCCGCGCCTTTTCGCCGTCGCGGTTGCAGACCAGCAGCCGTCGCGGACGCAGCGCGTGAAAGCTCTGCAGAACCAGCCGCGCCATCTTCCCGGCGCCGATCGCCAGCACCGTCTTATCCTCGTAATGGTCGAAAATCTGACCGGCAAACTCCACCGCCACACTGGCCACGCTCAGGCGCCCCTCCGACAGCGGCGTGCTCGACATCACTTCTTTGCCCACGGCGATCGCCCGCTGAAACAGCGGATTGAGCAGCGTCCCGGCCGTCGCCGCACGACGCGCCACCTCATAGGCCTCGCGAACCTGGCCAAGGATCTGGGTCTCGCCCACAACCATCGAGTCCAGCGAACTGGCCACGTTGAACAGATGCGCCGCGGTCTGCCGGTCGACACGGGTGTAGCAGCGGCCGGCCAGCGCCCGCGGGTCGAGCCCGTGAAATCCCGCCAGAAAGTCGATCATCTCCTCGGCGCGGGGATGGCCGTGAACCGTTCTGGCCGTATACAGCTCCACGCGGTTACAGGTGGAGAGGAGCACCGCCTCGGCCTGGGGGAAGCGGGAGCGAAATGCCGACAGCGCAGCCGCCCGCTGCTCGCCACTGAAGACCAGCTTTTCGCGGAGCTCCAGCGGCGCGGTGGTGTGGTTCAGGCCTGTGAGCATCAGCCGGTGCATCAACCTTCGCCTCCCGGCATGAACTGCACCGCCACCAGGGCGCCCACGACCAGGGCGAAGCCCAGGACGCTGAGCACCGCCGCCTTGCGCCCGCGAAACCGCGGATTGATCGGCGCGTGCATGACCACGGCGTACACCAGCCACGCCAGGCAACCCAGCCAGAGCTTGGCGGCCGGCGACTGCACGTTCCCCTCGCGCATCCGCGCCAAGCCGGTGACCAGACCCACACTCAGCAGAGCAAAGCCCAGGGTCACGGAAACCATCATCAGGTGCTCGAGGCGCTCCAGACTTCCCATGCGCACTCCCCCGCTCTTGCTCCGCAGACGACGGCTGACCAGCATGTACATCGCCCCCCCGGCCGCGGCCACCGCGAAGGCCATCGTCCCGGCGTACGACGTGACCCGGTGCAGCCACAGCCACACGTCCCGAAGCACCGGCTGATAGCTGTGATACTCCACCCGCCCGAAAAAACCCGCCGCCAGCAGAAGCAGCACCACCACCGGCATCACGAACCACTCAAGCCCCACCAGCGGGCGAACCTGCTGTACGTAAATGACGAATCCCGCCAGCAGGGCCGCCAGCCATATCAGGGCATCGAAGTTGTCGGTCAGCGGCAGCCACTGTCCCCGCGCGGCCGAATGCCACACGATCACCGCCAGCGACAGGGCCGTGCCCAGATACAGACACACCCGCGCCGCTGCGCGCAGCCCCGGCCGCTCGCCGCGGATGCGCCACAGCGAGGCCAGGCCGCCCGCGACGAACACCGCCACCGACAGCGCCAGAAGCACAAGCTGGGCAGAGGTGGGTTGCATGGCGAGACAGCATAACGCCCAGTGCATGGGAAGTGGAGCGATGCATATCGCCCACGCTATACTCCCCCTCTAGGGTTTTCACAGGAGCACTCGTGTCCCAGCGCACCGTCAAGTCGTACAAGGTCCTGGTGGGGATGGAGATCCACGTCCAGCTCGCCACGCGCTCGAAGATGTTCGCGTCCGTCGCCAACGGCGCCACCAACTTCGGCGCTGAGCCCAACAGCCTCGTCGATCCGGTTGTGCTGGGGCTGCCGGGCACCCTGCCGGTGATGAACAAACGCGCTGTGGAGTACGCCATCAAGGTCGGCGTGGCGCTGGGCTGCCGGATTGCCCGCTTCACAAAATGGGACCGCAAGAGCTACTACTACCCCGATCTGCCCAAGAACTACCAGATCAGCCAGTACGACCTGCCCCTGTGCAGCAACGGATCTTTTCCCCTCGAGCTGGCCGATGGCAGCGTCAAGAGCATCCGCATCCGCCGCGCCCACCTGGAGGAGGATGCCGGCAAGCTGCTGCATGAAGCTCCGGGGGGCTACAAGATCGACCACAGCATCGTGGACCTGAATCGCGCCGGCACCCCCCTGCTGGAGATCGTCACCGAGCCCGATCTGAGCAGCCCCGAAGAGGTCGTGGCCTTCGCCCAGGAACTTCAGCGACTCGTGCAGCACCTGGGCGTCAGCGAGGGCCAGATGCAGATGGGCCACCTGCGCTTCGAGCCCAACATCAACGTCCACATCACCGACGCCGACGGCAACATCCACAAGACCGCCATCACCGAGATCAAGAACCTCAACAGCTTCTCGGTTCTCCAGCGCGCCACGGCTTACGAAATCCGGCGGCAGATCCGCCACTGGGAGGAAACCGGGGATCCGGGCCGCAAGAGCACCATGGGCTGGGACGAGGCCGCCGGCAGCACCTTCCTCCAGCGCGAGAAGGAAGAGGCGCACGACTATCGCTATTTCCCCGATCCGGACCTGTGTCCCGTCATCGTCGATGATGCGTGGCTTGCCGAGCTGAAGGCCCAGATCGGCGAGCTGCCGGCCCAACGGCGCCGCCGATACATGGATGCCCTGGGCCTTTCGCCGGCCGACGCCCATATGCTCGCCGAGGAGCGCGCCGCCGCCGACCTCTTCGACGGCGCCGTGGCGGCCGGCGCCGATCCCAAGCGAGTCGCCAATCTGCTGCTGTCCCACGGTCGGCGCATCGCCAACGAACGGAACGTGACGCTGGGCTCGCTGCACATCAAACCCGCGCGGCTGGCCGAGCTGGCGACGCTCATCGACCAGAACAAGATCGCCCCCGCCGAGCCGGCCGGCAGGGTCCTGGCCGCTCTGCTGGAGCGCGACGCCCCACCCGAGCACCTGGCCGCCGAACTGGGGCTGATCCAGGTCTCCGACACCGGCGCCATCGACGCGGCCATCGACGCCCTGATCGCGCAGAACCCGCGCCCCCTGCAGGACTTCAAGGCCGGCAGACAGGCCGCCCTGAGCGCCCTCGTGGGGATGGTGATGAAGAGCGTCAAAGGGCTGAACCCGAAGATCGTCCAGGACAGGCTGCGGGAGAAGCTGATGTAGCTGATGGAAGGCGTACGGATGCAGGGATGCAGGCGGTGAGCCGGCGCATAGCTTAGGCTATACTCAAGTGAACGCGTCGATGCCCAGTGAAGTGCGGTTTTCGGTTGTGCGGAAGTTGCTGGAATCTCACGGCTGGACTTTGCATCGCATTTCCGGATCGCATCATGTATTTTGGGCAACGGCCGATCGTCTTTCCCGTTCATCGTGGAAAGGTGGCGCCCGTCTATGTCAAGGAACTTGAAAAAGCCGTCCGCGGTGAAAGACCGTGAGCTGCGCCCGGATCGTCCCTTTGACCCGCGCGGACTTTCAGACTACATGCGCGCCACCGCCCTCGCCGGCGCGAGGTAGTCTCTCACCACGCGCCTCGCCACGGCGCGCTTGATCCCGCCGCCCCTCCCGGCAATCATGGACTGCCCATGAAGATCTACACGCGCAGCGGCGACGACGGCACCACCGGGCTCTTCGGCGGCGGGCGGGTGCCCAAGTCCGACCAGCGCATCGCCTGCTGCGGCGAACTCGACGAACTCAACGCCGCCCTCGGAGTCGCCGCCAGCCTGACCACCGGGCCCCAGCATCGGCTCATCCGCCAGGTCCAGCACGAGCTGTTCAACATCGGTGCCCAACTGGCCGCGCTGCCGGGCAGTGCTTCGGCCGCCCAGGTGCCGGCACTGCATGAGACGTCGGTGCAGCGCCTGGAGCAGGAGATCGATGCCGCCGAGCAGCAGCTCCAGCCCCTGCGCCAGTTCATCCTCCCCGGCGGCTGCGCCCCGGCCGCCGCCCTGCACCTGGCGCGGACCGTCTGCCGCCGCGCCGAGCGGGCCATGGTGCGCCTGGCCGCCGAGGCTCCGCTGCCGCCGCCGCTGCTGGCCTACATCAACCGCCTCTCCGACTGGCTGTTCGTCCAGGCGCGCCTGGCCAACCATCTGGCCGGCGTGAGCGATGTGTCCTGGCAGAAGGACGCGGCGCACTGAAATCAAGGACCACCCATGCGACTGGAGCAGTATCAGCGGCCCTATGAGTTTCTGTCGGTCGCCGGACCCTTTCTGGAGGAAAACGAGGCCGAGAACAGCATCTTGTTGGGCGTGATCGGCGGGCTGGCGCGGGCCACGGCCCCGTCCCTGGCGCGGGGCGGAGGCGATGCCCCGCTTCTATGCGCCGTTCAGGACGCCGGGCACGTCGTGGCCGCCGCCATCCGCACGCCGCCCTACAAGCTCCTGCTCAGCCGCGGCCCGGCCATCGCCATCGCCATGATCGCCGACTGGCTGGCGCGCGGCCGCCAGTTGCTGCCCGGCGTTGTGGGGCCCTTCGAAAGTGCCCAGGTCTTCGTGACTGCCTGGTCCAGGCTCTCGCGCCAGCGCGCCGCCGCCCCCAGGTACATTCGCGCGCACCGACTCGATCGCGTGCGCGACGTGCCGCCTGTCCCCGGTACCATGTCGCCGGCCGCGATGGCCGACGCCGAACTGTTGTCGCGCTGGGTGGCCGCCTTTCACGCGGAAATCCACGAGCCGGCGGTCACCGACCCGCCGGTCATGGTGGCCGACGCCATCGCCCGCCAGCGCCTGTTCGTCTGGCGCGACGCCGAGCTCGTGAGCATGGCGGCATGGACGGCGCCCACCAACCACGGCGTGCGCATCCACAGCGTCTACACGCCCCCTGCGATGCGCCGTCGGGGCTACGCCACAGCGCTGGTGGCCGCCCTCAGCCGCAGCCTGTTGAAAAGCGGCCGCCGGTCCTGCTTTCTGTACAGCGACCTGGTCAACCCGACATCCAACGACATCTACGCGCGGATCGGCTACGAGCCGGTGTCCGACCTGGCGCACTACACATTCACCGCCGAGGGCCTTTGAGGGCCATGTTCTCACCCCGCCGCCGCGATGACGGCTTTGATCTTCTCCAGGCCCCTGCTGGCCACTTCCAGCGCATCCTGTTTCCAGTACTCGCGATTGAACAGCTCCAGCGAGAGATAGCCGCGGAAGCCGGCCTCGCGAAGCGTCCTGAGGATCGCCGGCAGCGGAGCGATGCCATCGCCGGGATAGACCCGATGCTGGTCCTCGATCTTCTCACGCGGCGGGTCGGCCGGATAGTCGTTGATGTGAAACGCCTTCATCGCCGCCCCGTTGAACATTCGCAGCCCGGCGAAGTCGGACCCGCCTTTGTAGATGTGGTATGCATCGAGCAGCACCGACGTGTACGGATGCGCGCACTCGGCCGCCACGAACGCCACCTCGCCCAGGCGGCTCAGGCTCCGCGAGAAGCCCCACAGTTCCAAGTGCGGCATGATGCCGATGCTCTGGCCAACTTCGGCCAGCGCCCGGAAACGCTCAGCCGCGCGCATGAGATCCACGGGGCGGTCGGTTCCCCCCGATGGCGGCGCGGCGATGCCAGTCCCGCCGGCCCGCAGCACCAGGTCCATGTCGCGCCTGGCGCCTTCCAGCGCCTTGGCCCGCGCCGCATCGTCGTCGTGAATCCATTGGGAAAAGGCAATCGCGCTGGGCATCGCCAGACCCGCATCTTTCAGCCGTCTGGCAAGGTCGGCCACCTGGCCGCCGTTCCGCTCGTAGGCCGAAATCTCCGTCACCCACGGCTCGATGGCCTGATATCCGGCCTTGGCCGCAAGGTCGATCTCCTGATCCAGGGGCAGCTTTTGCCCGCGAATCGTGCCGGTGTTCAGGCACAGACCAAACGTTTGACGTTCTGCCATGGTGCGTTGCTCCTGAGCCAGGGCACTGTGACCAAACCCCCGCCAAACCAGCGCGCCCGCGCCCGCCGCCGCGCCGGCGATAAGAACCTGCCGACGGGTCATCAGAACATCATCGGCCGGTTTCCGCAATGGTCTATCCATTCGACACACTCCTGTGGGGGATTTGTGATTTTCGATTTTCGATTTTCGATCTGAAGTTCCAACTCTGCGAGCTCAGATCTTACCTCTGCTGTCTGTGATTTGGGATTCCGGATTGGCTGGCTCTCGTTGCCGCGGCCTGAGTCCAGAGGTCCAGAGTCATGCGTGCCGAGTCCCCAGTGACCTCAGCATTCGGATTCCGTCATTCGCCATTCGCCATTCTTTCGGATTTCCGGCTTCGGGCTTCGTCATTGCCCCTCGCCTCCCCTTTGTCGCTCCGTCGCTCTTCCCTCCGTGCCTTTGTGCCTTCCCTCCTCCCCCGCTTCCCCGCCTCCCCCACATCGTCTATCATCCGTCTATCGCCTCACGTCGTCGCCGTTGCGGAGCACGCATGCCGGACTTTCCGATGATTGGCCATTTCAAGGACGTCGGGGCCTTTCGCGCTCATGTAGCGCGCCTTGGCATCGACCTGCCCGCCGACAACAGCATCCTCTCCGCCGTGCAGGGCTCCCCGCTCGCTCAACCGCTGGACATCGGCGGCTTCCGCGTCGGCAACCGCTGGTGCATCCAGCCCATGGAAGGCTGGGACGGCACAACGCGGGGCGAACCCACCGACAACACCCTCCGCCGCTGGCGGCACTTCGGCGCCTCCGGCGCCAAACTCATCTGGGGCGGCGAGGCCTTCGCCGTCCAGGCCGATGCACGCGGCAATCCCAACCAGCTCGCCCTGATCGACGGGAATGAGGCCAGCGCCGAGCGCTCGCTGGCATCCGTGCTCGACGCCCTGCTCGATGCCCATCGCCAGAGCATCGGCCCCACGGACGAACTGCTCGTCGGCCTTCAACTCACGCACTCTGGCCGCTTCTGCCGGCCCAATGACAGCTTCCGCGCCGAGCCGCGCATCGCCTACCACCACCCGCTGCTGGACGAGCGATTCGGCATCGACCCTCGCGACGACTCATGCATCGTCAGCGACGACTATCTCGATCGCCTCATCGAGGCCTTCATCGCCTGCGCCCGCATCGCCCGGCGCGTCGGCTTCCATTTCGTCGACGTCAAACACTGCCACGGCTATCTTGGCCACGAGCTGCTTTCGGCTTTCACTCGCCGCGGGCGGTTCGGCGGCTCGTTTGAGAACCGCACCCGATTCGCGAGGGAAACCGTCCAAGGCATCAAAGCCACCTGCCCGGGACTCATGATCGGCGTGCGCCTCAGCGCCTTCGACTCGCCGCCCTTTGCGCAGCACCCGGCCTCGAGCAACGGCCGCGGCGTCCCCGCTGATTACGCTTCCCACCTGCCCTACCGCTATGCGTTTGGGTGCCGGCCGGAGGAGCCGCTGAGTCTCGACCTGAGCGAGCCGGCCGCCTTCATCGACATGCTCGGCGGGCTGGGCGTGCGCCTGCTCAACATCAGTTGCGGCTCGCCCTACTACAACCCGCACATTCAGCGCCCCGCGATGTACCCGCCCAGCGACGGCTACGATCCTCCGGAGGACCCGCTGATCGGCGTGGCACGGCAGATCGATGTCGTCCGCCGGATCCGCCAGCGTTGTCCCGGCGCGATCCTGGTCGGCAGCGCCTACAGCTACCTCCAGGAGTACCTGCCGCACGTCGCCCAGGCCGTGGTGCGCAACGGCTGGACCGACTTCGTGGGCATCGGCCGCCTGGCCCTCTCCTACTGGGACCTCCCCGCCGACACGCTCGCCGGCCGGCCGCTGGAGAAGCGCCGCCTGTGTCGTACGTTCAGCGACTGCACAACCGCTCCCCGCAACGGCCTGATGAGCGGCTGCTATCCGCTCGACGTCCACTACAAGAGCTCGCCGGATGCCAGACTGCTCCAGGTGAAGAAGCGCCAGGGGGCGAGGTGATGCGAACCCTCAGTGTGACCGTCGTTTGCGCCTTTGCTGGGTCTTCCTCGCGGGCGGCAGAGCGTCCAGGTCCGCCAGGTCCTTGGCGCGTCCGCTGGCCGCCTTGTTCTTCTTCAGGTCCTCCAGCGAGATCAGCGGAACATCGACGCCGTCCCAGTTCACCACCAGTCGGCGCGCGTACGCCTGGTCGAAGTCCACGCCGTCCGGGCCCGTCAGCAGGTCGATGCGCACGGGCTCGCGTCCGAAAACGAAGACCCTGCCGAGAGCCTGGAACATGCTCGGCTTCACCTTCGCCGGCGGAAATCCGGCGAATTCCTGAAGCACCCGGGAGATGCGCCGCGCGTTCGCCGCATCGACCGCAATCCATACATCCAGATCGTTCGTAGTTCTTGGATAGCCGTAGTGGATCACGGCGTACCCCCCGACGACGAGATACCTAACCCCGGCCGAGTTCAGCGACTCTAAGAACTCTCTGAAATCGGGGAAGAGGTTTACCTTTGCCATAGCCGTAGTTGAGTTGCCGCAGCCTTTCGGCCTCGCGCAACCTCTGCGCGGGCGTCATGGACCACCAGTACCTCCGCTGCGCCTCGTCGGCCTCGGCGAAACTGTCGTACACCTTCATGGACCAGCGGCGTTTGCCCGACTTGCGCTTCATCGCATGATGATACCGCGCCGAGCCGAGGGACGAAACACCCCATCCGCGCTGTTGCGAGCCGCCGCCATCGGCCTATAATCCCGCCAATACACGTGCGGTGTCAGGGCCTATAGACTGGAAAACATCGACAATGATCCGATTCACCACGTTCGTTCTGCCGGCGGCCGCTTCACTCTTCATTACGCATGCAGCTCTCGCCGGGCCGACGCCCCAGGACGCGCCGGAACCGCCGGCCGTCCAGAGCGACACCTCCGCCGAGCACCAGTACCTCACCGGTGACTGGTTCGGCCTGCGCAGGGGGCTGGAGGACCGCGGCATCGAGATCGGCATCAACGGCATCGCCGACTGGTCGCACAACTTCCGCGGCGGCTTGGACACCGAGCGGTCGGTCTTCCGATACCTGCTGGACCTGGGCATCTCCATCGACACCGAGGCGCTGCTCAAGTGGAAAGGCGGCACGTTCTTCATCCTGTTCCAGCACACCGACGGCGACCTGGGCGAGGAGCTCGCCGGCGACTGGCAGTGGACGAGCGGGATCGACTCCGAACCGCGCACCCAGATTTCCGAACTCTGGTACGAGCAGTGGCTCCTGGACGAGCGCCTGCGCATCAAGGTCGGCAAGATCGACGCCAACAACGAGTTCGGCCTCGCCGAGAACCTCGATGGTTTTATCCACGGCTCCCTGGGCTATCTGATCAACCCGATCATGCTGCCGACCTACCCCGACCCGGCCACGGGCTTCAACATCTTCGCCTATCCGGTCGAGTGGTTCTACGCCGGCTTCGGCCTCTACGACGGCGCGCTTCAGGAGGGCGTGCCGACGGGCAAGCGCGGCCCGTCGACCTTCTTCGGCTCTCCCGCCGACCTGTTCCTCATCAGCGAAGCCGGTGTGCGCTGGGGCCTGAGCGATGATGGCCGCCCGGGTCGGCTGGCCCTGGGCGTCTGGCACCACACCGGCACCTTCGAGCGCTTCGCCGGCGGCGCCGAGAACGGCTCCACCGGATGGTATGTTTTCCTAGATCAGACGCTGTGGCGCGAGAACCCCGGCACGGCGGATGACGAACAAGCCATCAACATGTTCCTCCACTACGGATGGTCCGATCCCGACATCACCGAGATCGAGCACCACATCGGCGGCGGGCTGACGTGGCGGGGCGCCATCCCCGGCCGCGACTCCGACGTCATCGGCCTGGGCGCGTCGCTCGTCACGTTCAGCGACGAGCCGGGCGCCGATTTCGACGACGACTACGAACTCAATATCGAGACCTTCTACAAAATCCAGCTTGCGCCCTATCTTGCCGTGACTTTCGACCTCCAGCACATCAGCAACCCCGGCGGCGCCGGCCTGCGCGACGCCCTCATGGGTACCCTGCGCCTGGAGGTGGCGTTCTGAGCCGCCCTGGTGCTGCTGCGAGCCTCAACTGCGGCCCGCGACATACTGCGTGCCCGCGCCGCTTCCCGCTCCGGCACCGGCGGACGGCGGCATCTGACTGATGGCCTCGTGCAGCCGGTTGGTGCGCATGCGGTCCTGCTGGAGGCGCATGATCAGCCTCCGGAACTCGCCCACGCTGGTCAGGTGCCTGTCCAGCAGCACCTCCAGCAGCGCATCGATTTCGTACTGCTGTCGCGAAACGACGGCCATCAGCTCGTCGTAGACGGCCTTGACTGCCCGCCGGACCTCGGGGTCGGCGATGTGCGGCAGGCTGAAACCCGCGTTGCGAGATGTGACTTCCGCCATGATGGCTCCTTGTAAAGACGTGATCCGACTGCCTCAGTGTACCCCATCCATTGGGGTCTGCATAGCAAAATCCGGGCGCAACGCGCCTGATTCACACCATTCGACAGACGCCCCGCCGCATCGTTTGTTCCCTGCAACATCTGCACGCACCCGATGGGTGTGACAATCCGGCGTTGACGCGATCGTTACGGCTCCGCGCAAGGCGACATGATCCCAAGAAGGCTTACGGCCACGCCCGCGGCATCCTGCACGGCGGCGATGGAAAGATTCACCAGGATCGGCGCACCGTCCTTGCGCACACAGGGCACACGCTGGTTGGTCAGCGCTTCGCCCGATATAATCCGGGCGATGTTGGCCGCAAACTGCTCGCCGCGATCGGGCGGCACGATGGGAAGCCTGCGGCCCAGAACTTCGCCCTCGGCCCAGCCGAAGAGCCGTTGGGCGGCGGGGTTCCAGAGGACGACATTGTACGCAAGATCGAGCATGGCGATGGCCAGCGGCGCCGCCCGAATGAGCCCCTGAAGCGACTGGTTCGAGCGGTACAGCGCATCGGCGATGCGCTTGCGCTGGGTGATGTCGGCCGTGAATCCGACCGCGCCGGCCGGTTCGCCATCAGCTCCGATCAGCGGCGAGGCCCACACGCACACGTCGATCTTGCGCCCGTCCCTGGTCAGGCGCTGGGCCTCGAAATAGGTGGGGGTCTGGTAAGGATCAGGGGCTCTGGGCGAATGCGACGTGGCGCGCTGCTCCGGCGGCACGGTGGGCAGCGGCTGGCCCAGCACCTCCTGTTCCTTCCAGCCGAACATTTTCTCACAGGCCGGGCTCCACAACGTCACATCGCCGTTCTCGTCCATGGCGATGATGCCCAGCGGCGAAGCCCTGATCAGGGCCTGCAACTGCTCGTTGGTCTGCCGCAGCGACGCCGCGAGCTTCACGCGCCCGGTCACGTTGCGGAAACAGAGGTTGACTCCATCCGGGGAAGGGTAGATGTGGAACTCCAGCCACCGGCCGCTCGATGCGTCGTGGGTCTCCAGATGTACGGTCGTGTTCTCCTCGGCCGCGCGCTGGGCGCGGCTCCGCAGGCCCATCTCCTGCGCGGCCGGATACGCGTCCCAGATGACCTGGCCGAGCAGGTCCTGGCGCTGTTGCCCGATGAGCTGCTCCGCGCAGCGGTTGACGTAAACGATGCGCCATTCGCGGTCGAGGGCGACGAAACCGTCGCTGATCGATTCGACGATGTTCTGCATGCGCCGATTGGCATCCCACAGACTGGTCTCAAGCTGCTTGCGCTCGGTGACGTCGGCCGCCATGCGCACCACGGAAAGCCGGCCGTCGGGCAGCCGCCCGAGAGGCGCCGAGGTGAAATCCCACACCAGTCGCCCGCCGTAGCGGGTGCTGACGACCTGCTCGCCCTCCTCGACGCGCTGGTCCGACTCGAACAGCGCCGTCAGGTCCTCGGCGGAGACCGGTTGGACGTCGCTCTGAGCTTTGGCGTACCAGAGTGCCAGCGTCGGCGTGTCCTGAAGCGAATAGCCGGAAAGCTCCACCCAGACGTCGTTAACGTGCACGACCTGCCCATCCTGAGCGTAGATCATCACCGGAAAGGGGGCGTGCAGCAGAGCCGCACGAAAACGCTCGCCGTCTCCTTCCGCGGCCGAACTGCCTGCAACAGCGCCCACCGCCTGCGCTCGCCTCGCCCCGGATTTATGTGGTCTGCTCATAGACACCCACCGGCCGGCATTCACAGCCGGACGTGCCGGTTGAGCCCGGGTTGCCACCTATCAGAATACACCCGCCGGGTTGCTTTGCCAACAGCGCGGCAGCCCGCCACGAGGGGCCCCGCCGCCCATGACATTTTCGATTTTCGATTGCCCCTTCGTGGCTTCGTGGCTTCGTGGCTTCGTCGCTTCGTCGCCGTCTTCGTCATTCACCCTTCGTCCTTCGTCATTGATTCGGGCTTCGGATTTCGGACTTCGTCATTGCCGCGGGTTTCGCCATTGCTCCCCCCTGAACCCTGAACCCTAAACCCCGAACCCCGAACCCTGAACCCTCGATGGCCATGAAACGGTCCAGCGCGATGGCCGCGTCGATGGCCGCCAGGCCGCGGTGGATTTCGTTGACATCGCCGCTGGCGAGCTGCTTTTCGATGGCCAGGATCTGCTGGCGTCGCGTGGGGGCGTCCTGGGCGAGGGCGACAGTGGTCACCGTGGCGATCAGAATGACCGTGGCGAGGGACGTGCAAGCGTTCATGGGTCATCCTCCTGGAACTGAATGCCGGCCGACCTGAGCAGCCCGGACGGATCGACCGCATCCGCGCCCTGGGCGGCCGCCAGAACAATGCCATCGCGCAGGACCAGGGCGCTTGGCGTGGTCAGGAACCATTGGCGGTCGGGGCGGATGCGGCCGCTCACCCACGGTCCGGGCTCGTCATCGCTCGCGTCGTCCTGCGAAGGCATCTGGAGCAGGGCCAGTTGCGCATCGGCGCCGCCCGCCCTCGCCAGCGCGCGATAGCGCGGCATGGCATCGTGGCAGGTCGGGCAGTCGGCGCGGTGGAGCAGGACGACCCAGATTCCCCGCCCCAGGTCGCCGGGAGCATCAAGGTGTCTGAGCAGCGGAAAGGCCGCGCCAACCCAATCGTCCGGGAGCAGCACGGCCGGGCCGCTCTGGTCGGCGGTGACCGCCGAGACGGTGGCCGCCAGCACGCCGGAGCGCGCCGCGTGGAGCACGAGCGCCCCCGTCGCGGCGAGCATCAGGGCCATGGCTGCGCCAGCGCGGTATGCCGGCGCGCCTCCGGCCCCTGCGGCGCTGGGGTACGGGCGGACCAGGATCAGCGCCAGGACGGCGGACAGATCGAATGCGGCCATGTACGCGGGGCCGATGCGCAACGCTCCGAAACAGCCGCAGCTCTCCGCGCCGCGCGCTGTCTGCGTCAGCGCCACCAGCGAGAAGGCGCAGAACACGCACAGCGTCAGCGCATGCAGGAGCCGGGGAAAGAGCCCGCCCACGAGCCACGCGGCGAAGGCGAACTCGGCCACTGCCAGGAAGGTCGAAAGAACGCTGGGATGCGTACCGGGCACCCTGATAAGTTTCAGGGTAGCCGCGATTGCAAGCACCGCGGCCAATGGCAAGCGGACGCACCACCCGTGGAAACTCGCTGGTGGGCGCCGCACGCATGAAGCGGAGATTGGGTCCGGGGGCGACATGGGATCGCGGCAACCCTGGCAACACTCCGGCACCTATTCGGCCGGAGACATTGACTCCCGTTCCTCGGCGCTCGGGCGGGTGCCGGCAACGGCTGGTCGGGACAAGATGTCGAGAATGTCCTCGTCGCCCAGTGATCGGTCACCCGTGGTAATCCTGAACAGCACATCGAGGCGGCGATCGTGGACGAGCGTTCCGCGCGGCCATGTCATCACATAATCCGTAGCCTTGTTATTATCGGTGCCGACCTCGATCTCAGACAGCTCGAGAACGGTCGTCTGAACGACATGCCGCTGATCGTACGCGTAGGAGATCCGCCGGACGGTGACGTTACGTGGTACCGCCACACCCGCGTGCATCTCAAATCCGGAGGCCGTAAGCTCCACGATGATCCGTCCACCAGCCGTAACTACACGATACCCCTGAAGCTGCGGCGACGCCTCGCCCACAAAGGACCATGTGTGTGTACTCCCAGCCGAGTCGCGCCACGACACCTCGACCAAGCCCCCCGAGTCCCTTGACGCGAAGCTCCTGATAGCTTCGGGTGTGATCCAGGGACCTCGAACAGCGCGCAGCCCCAGACCCTGCTCGATCGCCCACTCGTCGGGCAGATCCAGCGTGTCTGTAATTGTGCCCGAGGGGGACTCGTCATTCGACATCCTGTACAGCGTCTCAACGCGGTCACGACCGTAGATCGCTCGCCACTCGACAACTGCAGCGCCGCGCGACTGCGGCCTCTGGGGTTGCGAGACCACAATCGACTCATAGCGTGCCAAACCGTCGAGATAGGTGAAACGCTCGCGATACACCCGCTTCCCAACTCGTGACAAGTCCGGATCCTCTCCCAGGCGCACCACCAGTTCACGATTTGGTGTATCCTCGGTCACCCTGGTGTACACAACCATAACATTCGACATGGTGGCCTGGCGTTTCACTAATCTCTCTGTGGTGTTGGAGCCTGCTGCGCCCCGAGCACCACTAGTGCCGTTTCCAGTTCATGACTTTCGCGCTCCGGTCGGCGTCGATTAGCCCTTGGCGCCGCAGGCAATTACGGCGCAAATGACTCCACAACGGTCGGCCCAGGCGGCCGTTGACGTTG
>Ga0308417_1000338_pt1 | contig 35021 bp, 27 predicted proteins | sample HotsprSampleOS65_FD_203528 | JGI IMG/M metagenome (GOLD analysis project Ga0308417, IMG submission 203528) | Hot spring phototrophic mat microbial communities from Octopus Spring, Yellowstone National Park, Wyoming, United States - 20090730_OS65 ...
CGGCCGTGACCGTCCAGTACGAGGTGGACTCCTCCGGCATCGTGGGCCACACGCTCACGAGCCAGTTCTGGTACGACAGCCGCGGGCGGCAGATCAAGGCGCAGGACCCCAACGGCCTGTTCCGCAACAGCGCCTACGACTCGGCCGGGCGGCAGACGGCCAGCTTCGTCTGCTACGACGACGTGGACGAAGAAGGCGGCTGGGCCTGCGGCCGCGCCTGGCGCTGAAGGTGAAGGGACATCCTTGGCCGCCACGGGTACCGATGGTGATGGCGAACGGACACCTGACAAAGCGGGATGTTGCGGTTCACCATGCACGTCGGCACGCACTGTCGGTTGGCAAAACATGGCTGACAATGGCCAAACTGAGGCGAGCGCTGCTGTTGAGGCGAAAGGTGGGAAAAACCCTGAAAAACCCACTGTTTCTGCGGGAGATTCTGCAATGGGTAGGGCCGGAGTCGAACCGGCGACACATGGATTTTCAGTCCATTGCTCTACCAACTGAGCTACCTACCCGGCTGTGCTGAACGCCACAACAATATAGCGGCCCGGGGCCAACTTGCAAGCCGGCGGGTATGGCAACCGGCAGTCGGTCCGGTGCCGAGGCGGGGGTTTCTCAGACGCAGGAGGCCTGCTGCGGCGAAGCGGAAGCGTCAGAGCAGCAGGCCGCCACCGGTCGCTGGAAGGAGGACAAGGTCTGCACGATCAGCAGCTACATTCCTGGGGATGGCCGGGAGCAGGCCCCGCAGCGATTGGTGACGAGCACGGTGGCCACGATGCGGGACGCGGCGGCCTTCGGGCCGATGGTGCGGGTGGAGGCCGAACGTCCGGGGGGTGCGGCAGGCTCTGCAAATCCTGGCCATCTGCGACGGGAGCAACTGGATCGACCCGCTGCTGACATCCTTCTTCGGGGTGATCGTGCGGATCATCGATTGGTTCCACGCCTCGGAGCAATCCCAGCGTTTGGGTCCGCCGCAGCAGGCCGACGGCCCGGAGCATCCGCGGCGTATCCTGGCCCGGAACGTCGGGTACTTCACCAAACACAGGCAGCACATGAGATATCCGCAGTACCGGGCCAAGGGGTGGCCGATCGGCTCGGGAGTTACCGGCGTGGCGCAAGGCACGTGGTCTGGCCAAGAGCAGGTGAAGCGTAACGTGCAGGCGGAGCGTTGGCGGACGCTGCCGGGGATCGGCTGGGTTCTGGTGTACACGATCCAGGCGGAGGTGGGGACGATGGAGCAATTTGCGGACGGCAAGCACCTGGCCAGCTACAGTCTGCTGGTGCCGCTGGCGGAGGACAGCGGGGAGGAGGACGGGTCGGTGCCGTTGGGGCGACACGTGGGTCAGGCGGGTCGTCGGACGCTGAAGTGGGCGTTCATCGAGGCGGCGCACGGGGCGGTGAGGAAGAGCGCGTTTTTCCGGGACGTGTTCGATCGTCGGACAAACGGTGGCACGCGGGACAAGAACCGGGGGTACATCGCGGTGGCGCGGAAGCTGTGCTGCGTGGGTGCGGCGTGCGTGAGGAACGGGACGGACTACAGCCAGATGCCGCCGTTGCGTCCGGGGTGCCGGGTCGGCGTGGCGGGTGGGGCCGCCGGTTCCCGATACCGCTATGAGTGTGGTCAATGAAACAGAGGCTCCGTGCCAGGAGAGTTCGGGGAAGACAACAGGCGGCAGCGTGTGTACGATGCCGCCCTGCCGTTGGGCCGCCGCCGCGGCGCTCGGATCGCTTCCCCGCGTTGCCTATCCTCCGCGGCGGCAGAGTGATTATACCGACCAGGGTCGGTATTGCGCAGAATCGGGCTTGACTGCCAAAAGCCTTTCAGGGATAGCACGCGATTTACGGGGTGGCGGCGCGCCGCTCGGCGCGAGCACGAGGCTCCCTCCCTGCTCCGCTGCGCGGGACTGTCGATTAAGTGCCGATTTCAGCACTGCCACGCTCGTCCTCAGAGCACGACGGGCGATCGGAGGCTCGATTCTTGAATAGGCCGAAAGTCCCTACGCCCGGGCGAGCGCCAAGGAGGGGCCGCCCACACCGGAGAACTGGGCACACTCGACGCGGGCGGATGGGAGAGCTGACCGTGTTATGTCTAAGGCGCCGGCGGGGCGGAGGAGGAGTCGGGGCGGGGTTCGCGCACCAGCAACAGGAGCACCAGGCCGGCCACGAGGAAGGGCAGCACCGAGAAGATGCCCCAGCGCGGGCCCATGCCGGTGGCCAGGGCGGCGTACATCAGGGGGCCCATGATGCTGGCGAACTTGCCGCTGATCGCGAAAAAGCCGAAGGCCTCGTTGTGCATGTGCGGCGGGGCCAGCAGCGCCATCAGCGAGCGGCTGGCCGCCTGCACGCCGCCCAGCACCAGGCCCACCATCACGCCCAGCCACATGAACTGCGTGGGCGTGTGCACGAAGAACGCCAGAGCGGCCACCACCACCCACACCGCCAGGGTGATCTCGATGACGCGTTTGTTGCCGATCCTGTTGGCCAGATAGCCGAAGGCCACCGCTCCGAGAAACGCCACGAACTGGATCACCAGGATCATGATGATCAGGAACTCCTGGCTCACCTTCAGCACGTCGGTCCCGAAGACCGGCGACATCGAAATCACCGTCTCCACGCCGTCGTTGTAGAGCAGGAAGGCGATGAGGAACAGGAACAGCATCCGGTATTGCCGGATGTTGCGGAACGTGTGCCCGATGCGGCGGAAGCCGGCCGTAAGCAGCGAGCCGCGCTCCCGGCCCTCGCCCGGATACTCCGGCAGGAGGAAGAACGCCGGCAGGCTGAACAGGAGCCACCACACGCCGGAAAGCCCCAGGGCCAGCGGCGTATTGGCCGGATCGGCGCGGACCATCATCAGACAGATGATCAGCAGCAGGGCGCCGCCGATGTATCCCATGGCAAAGCCCCAGCCGCTGAGGCTGCCCTGCTTTTCCGGGGGAGCCAGCCGAGGGAGGAAAGCGTTGTAGAACGTGAACGACGTCCCGAAGCAGAAGTTGGAGACCACGAACAGCAGCGCCCCGGCGAGCCACTGCCCCGGACCCAGCAGAGTCATCAGCATGGCCGCGACGCTGCCGGCCGTAGCCGAGACGATCAGCAGCCGGCGCGTCCAGCCGCGGATGTCGGCGATGGCCCCCAGCACCGGGGCACAGACGGCCATGAGAAACATGCTCAGGGAGTTCATGAGTCCCGAGACGGCGCTGGCGGGCAGCACGAGGCTGCCCAGCACCAGGCCGTGATCCGTCTGGCTGCCGGGCAAAAGCGGCAGCAGCGAGCGGATGAAGTAGTGGGGGAAGACGGCCGTGATGACGACCAGCCCGAAGCCGCTGTTGGCCCAGTCGTACATGACCCAGCTCAGTCGCTGGATGGGGGTGGCCTGGTGGTACGGCGCGTGATTCGTGGCCGCTGGTGTGCTCATCGCCGGATTATGGTCGACGGCCGCGTCGTCAGTCCAGCGAGCGCGGCCGGGGAATGAAAACACCCCCGGACGCAATCGTCCGGGGGTGTTCGTGGCTGCTGAATGATCCACCTTCAGTTGCGCACCAGTCTCATGTACCCTCTCAGCGCAGAAGCAGGAGGGCGTTTTGAGGGCTTGCGTTAGCCTGGGCCAGGACGGTGGTGGCGGCCTGGCTGAGAATCTGCGCCCGGGTGAGGTTCGCCGTCTCCTCCGCGAAGTCGGTGTCGCGGATGGCGCTCTCGGCGGCCGAGGCGTTCTCGTAGGCGACGCCCAGGCTGTTAATTGTGGCGGCGATGGTGAACTTCTGGAAGGCGCCCAGCCGGCCGCGAAGCTGGCTGACCTGGCGAATGGCCTTGTCGATGATCTTCTGCGCCGTGACCAGGTTGCCGCTGGACAGGGAGTTGGTGGCGCCGCTGGCCAGCGAGCTAAGGTAGCCGGTGGCCACGTCGCCGAGGCTGCCGGTCGTCACGGATGCGATGCCGATGCTTGCCTTGTCGGTCTCGCTGACCTTTGATCCCAGCCCGAAGGTGGCGCCACCGCCACTGATGTAGAAGCTGCTGTTGCCGACGGTATTAAACGCCGGCTTCATGTCGATCTCGATATCAAGGTTGCTGGAGCGGTAGCTGACGGTCAGGCCGTCGGCCTGGGCGGCAGCGCCGTTGATCGTCACCTTGGCGTCGCGGCCATAGTCGATGGTGGCCGTCGGCACGAAGGTGCCGCTGATGGTCGAGAGGCTGACGTACTGCGACGACCCGTAACCAACGCTGTAGAGACGCAGATTGCCGCCGGAGTTTATGGCGGAGACGCCGGTGGCGTCCTTGACGGCATTGATGGCCGTGACCATCTGCGCAATGGTCGTTCCGCCGGCGAAACTGAGCTGCTCGGCGCCCCGATTGCCGGCAACTTCGATGGTCACCGGGTTGTTGGCTCCCAGATCGCCGCCGGTGTAACCGAGGGTGGCGGTCTGCGCCGACTGGGTGACGGCGACGACGACGTTGACGGCCGCGCCGTCGGGCAACCGGGCTGAGTTGACGCGGACGTTGGCGAAGTTGGTGGTGCTGACGCCGCTGGTGGTGTAGGCGTAGTTACCGTTGAGCAACTTGATTCCCTGGAAGGAGTTGCTCTGGGCGATACGGTTGATGCTGCTGAGGATGGCGTCCACCTGGAGCTGGTTGGCGTCGACCTCCTCCTGGCTCAATCCGCCGCTGTTGGCGGCCTCACTGACCAGACCCTGCAGCTCGGTCAGCAGTGCGCTGACTTCGCTGAGCCCGCCCTCGGCGGTGCCGATGATGTTGGCCGCTCGCTCGGCATTGTTGATGGCGGTGGCGATGCCGACCTTTTCGGCGCGCAGGTTTTCGCTGGCGATCAGCCCCGCGGGGTTGTCCGATCCCTTGTTGATCTTCAGACCGGTGCTGAGCCTCTCAAGGCTCGTGTTCAGCATGTTGCTGTTCTTACGCAGCACGCGCTGCGCGATCAGAGAGCTGACGTTGGTGTTAATTCTGCTCATGTTCTGTCTCTCCTTGACGATTGCGGGTACGCCCCGCGACAGCGTTGGGCGTGCCGGCGGTTCTGCGGGCCGTCGGCGCCCGTTTCAGTCCCTTGAACGGCTTGGTTCGCTGGTGGATCAGGACACACTCCCCAGCAGCCTGCGGGGCGCTGCGGCGCCCCATGTTTCCATAGCTCGTCTCCTTTCCCATGATCGCATGGTCCGCCGACGAGGCGGCATGCACAATCCCGGCGACTCTGGATGTGGCTATCGTCGCCGTGGGGGAGGTCACTTTAGGTAGGCGCAGGTTCGACAGGGCGCTGCGCTCGGCGCGCCGCGCCGCGCGGGACGGATCGCCTCTGCGCCTGTCGGCGCGTCGGAAAAGGCCGCTGCTATTATGGGACGCGCGCCCGCAGCGCGCGACGAAAGACCCCCGCCGTCCGCATTCTGGGACCGCTGCCGTGGCCGGCGCGCGGTTTCTCGGACCTGCCCCCGCGGGCGCTTACCAACCCCGCTCTGCCTTATCGGCGCAAGAGGAAGCTCGGCAGATCATCGCAACAGTGACAGCACAGTCTGCGGCGTCGAATTGGCCGTCGCCAGCACCGCCGTTCCGGCCTGGGTGAGAATCTGGGCGCGGGTGAGGGCGGAGGTTTCGGCGGCGAAATCCGCGTCGCGGATCGAGCTTTCGCTGGCGGTCACGTTCTCCAGGGCGACGCTGAGACTGTTGACGTTGGTGTCCAGCGTATTGCGCTCGAAGGCGCCCAGCCTCCCACGGATGACCGCCACCTGGCGGATGGCCCGCTCGATGATGCGGCTGGCACTGCCGGCGCCGCCGTTGGCCAGGGAGTAAACGCCGCCGGTGACGATCTGGCTGAGGAATCCGATCTCGTCATCGCCGAGCTTGCTGGCGGCCACGGACTGGATGCCCAGGCTGACCTGCTGATTGCTGGTGACCTGGGGACCGAGCTGGAAGCGCGCCCCCCCACCGGTGATGGTGAAGGAGGTGCTGCCGGTGCCGAAGCTGGGAGCGAGGGTGAGCTCCAGATCGAGGCTGGTGGTGTTGAGTTTGACGTTAAGCCCGTCGGCGACGGTGAGCGCGCCGTTGACGGTGGCAACGGCATCGACGCCGGTGGCGCGGGTGCGGGGGTTGCCCGAGCCGTCAACGGTGGCGAAGGTACCCGCCTGGGCGCGGACGGAGACGAAGCTCTTGGAGCCGTAGCCGACGCTGCGGAAGACAATGCCCGAAGCGGGATTGGCGCTGTTTATGTAAGAGGCCTGGACGCCGGTGGCGTCGGTGAGGCGGTTGACGGCGTAGGCGATGGCCGACGCCGCGGTTCCGCTGGTGAACGTCAGCACGTCCACGCCTCCGTTGCCGGTCAGCTCCAGTGTCACGGCGGAGGTGATGGCGCTGGTGCGGAACTGAAGGGCGGCCCTGGCGCCGGCGGTGAGCACGGAGATGGAGACGGGGGTGAAGGGGGCGGTGCCGAAGTTGGCCTGCTGGACATGCAGGGCCTTGATGGCGGCGGGGTTGACGCCGCTGGTGATGTAGTCGAGGTTGCCGTTGAGCAGATGCAGTCCGGCAAAGGTGGCCGTGTTGCTGATGCGGGTGATACTCTCGACGGCCGAGTCGATCTGAAGCTGATTGGCCTCGATCTCCTCCTTGGACAGTGCGCCGCTGTTGGCGGCCTCCACGACCAGCTCCTTGATGTTCAGCAGCAGGCTGGCCACCTCGCCGAGGGCGGCCTCGGCGGTGGCGATGACGTTGCTGGCGCGCTGGGAGTTGTCGATGGCCTGGCTGATGCCGGCCATTTCACTGCGAAGACCCTCGCTGGCGATCAGACCGGCGGGGTCGTCGGCCCCGCGGTTGATCTTCAGACCGCTGGAGAGGCGTTGGAGCGTGGCGTCCAGTTGCCTCTGCGACCTGGCCAGCCCGCGCTGGGCGGCGAGGGCTGAAACGTTGGTATTGATGCGGGCCATGCCAATCCTCCATGATTGTTGATGGCTATGACGGGCGTTTCCCGTCGAAGCGGCCCCGGCTTCCCTGGGGCCTCACGCGGCCGACCCCGGCATCCGCCGGTCGGCCGTTACCATCGCCTCAACGGGAAGGGTCCTTGCTGTCCTTCCTGGGGGCGATCTTTCCGAGTCCCGAAAGGTCCTCGGGCTTGACCTGCGCCGCCTCCCGGTTTTCGCGCCGGATGGCGTCGTATACTTCCTTGCGATGGACGCTGATCTCCTTGGGGGCGTTGATCCCCAGACGCACCTTGTCGCCGCGGATGTCCACCACGGTGACTTCGATGTTGTCTCCGATCATGATCGTCTCGTCGCGCTGTCGCGACAGCACCAACATACGGGCTCCTTCCTGGGCAAGGGGCCTGTTAAATCCAAGCCCGCAAACACGCGATATCCAACTCGCGCCGCATCGGGCGGGCCTGCCTCATTATACCCGCCAGACGCGATGCCTGGTGCGCAACTCCCTCAGGCCGATTTGGCAAGGGGGACTTGTGCCTGGAGCCGAAGAAGGGGCTGGCGCGTGGTCCACTTGCGGTCGTTGAGCACCACCTGGTGCCCCACGCGGTTCTGCGCGTTGATGACCAGCGGACCCTGAAGGTTGCCCGTCAACCAGTCGCCCACCTTGTTGCAGATCACGAACAACTGGGCGCAGGCCATGTCCGTCAGTCCCAGCTCCTGCTGGGTCTCCTCCTTCAGAGCGATCTGATAGTCCTTGAAGAAAATGCCCGGATCCGTCACCACAAACGCCAGCGCTGCCTCATCCACCGACTGCAGCCAGAAGAAATAGTTCTCCTCGCCCGTCTGGATCAGGGCGTAACGCCGGTGCTCGGGAAACCCAAGCAGGCCCTTGGGGAAGACAATGATCCGCTCGTCGTCCACTTCCATCCGTCCGAACCGTGTCGTGTCGATTTCCATGCGAACTCCATTTCTGATGCGGCTCCGGCCGCACCCGGCGCCCGCAGCTCCTGCCGCGGGGTCCTGGATCGAGAATCCGGGATCAGCGATTTGATGTCTCGATTGCCAAATCTCCGATCACGGATTTCCAATCCGCTCGTCCTGATGTTGCGTCCGCCGCCGCGTCCTCGCCGGCGCAGCGGACCTGATTCACGTCGCGGTCCTCCGCCGCGACCACGTCTGCGGGCCTCCGGGCCCATGGGCGGCTCAGCCGCCTTCCATGCACGGCGCCGGCCGTCGCCTGCGGGCGATCCGCCGCGCCTCCGGCAGGATGCCTCCTGCCTTCCAGCCGGACACGTCCTCCGCGTCCGACCGGCTTCGAGCCGCTCACCGGCCCGCCGCCTCGTTCCCGATCCTCGGGAACCAAAGCCTGGCCGCCTTCCGCGGCCTGTCGCGACGGCATCCGCCATCGCCGCAGTCGTTGGCCGCCTCCCGGCACACTCCCCCGCGCGGCCGCGCCGATTCTGCGCCCATCGGCAACTTGCGCTGCGCGGCGCCCGCAACTGCTGCGTTCTGCGCACGCGCCGCACATATCTTCTTTTCCCGAAGCAAAGGGCGTTCCAACGTCCGGGAATCCATGCGTTTCTCGCCTATCCCAGAAAATCCAGCAGTGACAGGTTCAGCATCGTGCCGGTCGTCTGGAGGTTCGCCTGAAGCGCCGTCTGGAGCGACTGAAACCGCATGATCGCCTGGTTGTAGTCCGTATCCTCCAGCAGGGAGAGCATCGACTGCGTCGCCAGGTTCTGGTCCTCAAGCCGCTGCTGCCGAGATTCCAGTTCCTGCACCTGCGCCCCCACCTGCCCGCGGATGCGCACGACGCGGTCGAGGTCCGCCCGCAGGCGCTCGGCCGCCTCGGTGATGCCGTTCTGGTCGTTGCGCATGAGGGCGTCGCGCAGGCGTCCGAGGTTGCCGAAGAGGCTGGCATCGTGCACGCCGTTGACGTCCCGCGCCTGCAGAGTGTTGCCGTCGGCATCGACGTCCAGCCCCAGATCCTCCAGGGCCATCGAGTAGTTCAGCCGCGAGACCCTCAGCGTCCCGGTGCCGCCCGTCGAATCGCTCAGCACAATGCCGTTGCCGCGCACCGCAAATGAGGCGCTGACGCCTCCGCCGCCGTCGGCGGCGTTGATCAGGTCCAGCACGTCCTGGATGCTCCGGGCGCCGCTGAGGTCGACCTCGAAGCTGGTTCCATCGCGGCGGGTGATCAAAAGGTCGGCACCTTCAACCGTGCGCAGGCCCCGACCGAAATTCAGCTCGGCCAGCGGCGTCTGGGGCGAGAAGCTGCGGATACCCAAATCGGTGGCCGTCGTGCCGCCGTTTTCAGCGATGCTCATGGTCAGCCCCTGGACGCTGTTGAGCACGTCGATGCCGGTGCCGTCGGCGTTGATGCGGGCGAAGACGCCTACGCCGGCGCTGTTGAAGGCGTTAAGCAGATCCTCGACGGTCTGCGCCGCCGACAGATCAATCGTCACCGTCCGCTCGCCGTTACGGAGAATCAGGCCGCTGTCGCGGTCGATGCCGGCGCCGCCGCGCAGGTCGTCCAGGCGCGTGAACGCGGTAAGCGTCGCCCCAAGCGGCGCGCCTTCCACGGGCATTCCCGGCGCCAGCGCGCCGGCCGTGCGGATGCCCAGGTCGGCGGCCGTCGTGCCGCCCATGTCGGCGATCGAGATCGTCGCCCCCGCAGGCCCGCTCACGTGCAGACCGCGACCGTCGAGAGCAATGGCGGCCGAGATGCCGCCGATGCCGGCGGCGTTGATCGCGTCGATCACGTCGCCGACGACGTCGGCGTGAGACAGGTCGACGATTCTGGTCGTCGTGCCGTCGCTGAGGCGGATGGAGCCCAGCCGGATGCCCTGGCCCAGGGCGCCCCTCAGGTCGCTCAGCCGCGTCTGGTCGGTGATCGCCGGGGTCAGGTCGGCCGACCCGCGCACGCGCGTGGAGAGCGCGCCGAAGACCTCGTTGCCGTTGACCATGAAGGGCAGTACCGTGCTCTCGTCGAAGCGGTTGAGCAGCACGCACTCGGATCCGGTGAAGCGCACGCCGCCCAGATCGGGTGTGAACGGCTGCTGAGCGCCGCGGTCGCCGCCGAACAGATACACGCCCTGGTACTGCGCGTTCGCCAGGCTCAGTGCCTGATTGTAAAGGTTGGTGACGATGGCGGCCGCCGCCGAACGTTCGTCGGCCGAGACGATCGAGCCGACGTTGGCCGAAGCGATGGTCTGCGCCTGTCGCAGCAGGTCGCTGAGACTTTCCAGTGTCGTGTCAACCTGGGAGAGGTGCGAGGAGGCGGCGCGCAGGTTATCGGCGTACGCGATCCGCTGCTCCAGCACCTTGCGCAACTGCTGGGCGATGGCGCTGTCGGCCGGGTTGTCGCTGGGGCGGTTGAGCCGCCGACCGCTGGCCAGTTGGTTCTGCACCTCGAGCAGGGCCTGCTGGGTGCGCGTGATGTTGCGCTGCGAGACGGCGCTTCGCAGCGAGTTGCTGACGCGGGCGAGTTGGAGCGGGACGATCGCCATGACTAGACCATCGAGATCAGTGTCCTCATCAGTTCATCCACTGCGGAAATGACCCGCGCTGCGCCCTGAAAGGCGCGCTGGTGGCGAATCAGGTTGATCGCCTCCTCGTCCAGACTGACGCCGCTGAGCGCCTCGCGCTGCGCGGTGAGCGTCTCGTGCACGGCCGATGCCGCCTGGGCGGCCGTCTTCGCCGCCGAGTTGGCCACCGCCACGCCGTTGATCATTGCCTCGTAGCGGCCCTTGAGGCTGTTGCCGCCCAGGCTTGCCAGCGGCCGCGACTCCATCTCGGCGATGGCCCGCGCGGTCTGGTTGTCGCCGGCCTGGCCGTTGAGCGCCGCCGCCAGCAGCGCCGGGCGCGACTTGAGGTCGGCCCGCACGGCGATGTCGCCTGCGTCGCGGCCGGTGAAGAAAGTATTGATGCCCAGCGCCGCCAGCACGCCGCTGGAGTCCTGGCTGAAGGCCAGCTCGATGTCGCTGCTGTCGGCGCCCAGCCGCAGCCGTCCGGTGACAATCGACGCTGAGACGCCCTCGATCGCGTCCAGCGCGGCGGCCAGCGAATCCAGTGAGGTGTCGTTGTTGCCCAGTCCGTCCAGGTCCACCTGCACCAGCGTGCTGCTGACCAGTCCCGTCGATTTCTGGCGCACATGAACCACAAAGCTGCCGTTGGTCGGCGCGAAGGGCAGGCCGGCGGCGGCGGAGTTCAGCGCCGCTGCCGTATCAGCCACCACCCCGCTTGCGGTGATCTGCGAGTGTCCCTCCAGGCCCTGACCCGACGAGTGCAGTCGGTTGAGTTCGAAGATCAGCGCGCCCGCCAGCGCATCGAGCTGGGAGGCCACGCCGTCGATCTCGCCGCGCAAAGCAAGCGTCCCGCCGAGCTGCCCGGACGATACGGAAAGCGCTCCGCCGTCAAAACGGCTGGCCAGATACGTGCGCAGGCCGTCGGCAGTCGATTCTTCCCTGACGGCGATGCCCCGGTTGACCGACCCCAGCACCAGCGGCTCGGACCCGATCAGCACGTTCACGTTGCCGTCGCCGATGTCGTAAGCGCGGACATCGATCAGCTCCGCCAGCCGCCGCAGCACCGCATCGCGCTGGTCGCGCAGGCTGTTGGCCGATCCGACGGCGCCGTTCTCGGCCGTCACGATCTGCACGTTCAGGTCGGCCATCTGTTGCGCCAGCGCGTCGACCTCGTCGGCCAGCGTTGCCAGGCGCTTGTCCAGGTCGCTCTGAATCCCCGAAATCTGCCGGCGCTGGCTGCGGATGGCGCCGGCGAGAGTGTCACCGTTCTGGAGCACCACCTGGCGCAGCCCGATGTCGCCGGGGTTGTTGGCCAGGTTGGACCAACTGTTGAAGAACGTGCTCATCAGGGTCGACAGGTCGTCGTCGGCCAGCTCGTTGAAAATCGCCTCCACACGACCTAGCCACTGCTGGCGCACCAGGGCCGCCTGGCCGTCGCTGATGCTGCCGCGAATCCGGCCCTCCAGGGCCTCGTCGATCTGCCGCTCCACCGCAATGAGGTTGACGCCGCTGCCCACCAGCACTCCCGGCTTGAGGTACTGCTCCTGCCCCGGCACGATCCGCGCCACCTGCCGCGTGTAGTCGGGATTGCCGGCGTTGGCCACGTTGTTGCTCGTGACCCCGATGGCCGCCTGATGCACGGCCAGTGCAGACTTGCCGACGTTGAGGGCGTTGATGAGTGACATGGGTAGGAGTTGCCAGTTGTTAGCTGCTGGTTGGGAGTTGCGTGTTGGGTATGGTCAGCGGTCCGTGGTCAGTTGTCCGTTGTTGGGTCAGTGGTCCGTTAGTCAGTGGTTCCGCGCTGCCTGTGGGCCGTCGTGCCTCTGTGCCTCCCAAGTGCCGCGTCCTGAGTCCTGATTGAATTCGACATTCGTCCTTCGTCATTCTTTCTGGTTTCGGGTTTCGAGCTTCGTCATTGTCCATGGCCTGCGTGCCTTCGTGCCCCCGTGCCTCTGCGTCTTCCTCAGTACTGACTCCTACCCAACCGCCTCCAGCAGTCCGATGCGTGCTGACGACTGGGGCGTTCCGTTCCTGGTATACAGACCGGCCTGTTCGACGGCGCCGGAGATCAGCCGTACGGCCGTGTTCAGGTGTCCCAGCACGGCGCCGGCGACGCGCGAGGCGATCTGGGCGCGGTTGGAGACGGCGGTGGCGGCCTGTTTAAGCCTCTGCCGCAGCGCCAGCAGCCGAGCACGCGCTGCCGGGCTGGCGTCGGCCACCTGCGCCAGCGTGGGTTTGGGTCCCAGCCGCATGGTCTGCGACAGTTGTGCGATGATGGCGCGGCGCCGGGCCTCCAGGGCCGTGATGCGCAGCCGCGCCGCTTCCTGCTCCTGGGCGCTGGCCTCCAGGGCGCGGGCGTCGAGCTTTTTCATCGCCGCCTGTTGGCTGTCGATGTGGCGCAGGAGCTTCTCGTGCTCGACGATTAGCTGTTCGAGAACCTGTTCCAGTTCGATCAGAGGCGCCGCCATGGCTCATTCTCCTCCATCCCACGCAGGCGCGACAGCCGGCGCCGCACGATGACTTGGGCCGTCGATGGCATTCCCCTGTGGCGCCTGGGCCGTTCGGTGATCCGCCCGCTGGATATGACGGACGATGCTCTGCGCCAATCCGTGCCGCACGCTGCGGGCCATGCGCTCGGCCAGGTGCTGGTCGAAGAGGGCTGCGAAGGCCTCGCCGCCCCGCCCGCCGCTGAAGAGTTCCGACTTGAACGGGCTGTTGCGCATCTGCGCCAGCAGCGGTCCGAAGAACGTCTGGGCGACCCATTTCTGTGCCAGGTGGCTGAGGTCTGTCTCAGTGTCGGATCGTACATGCGACAGCTCGGCCCCCCCGCCGGAATCCACGCGCAACGGCCGACTGCGGGGCATCAGGCTTGGCGGCGACAGCTCGGTCGGCACGGTCTGGGTTGTGTCAATCCTCATGTCGCGTCTCCGACGCATCGGCCCGCTTCCACGGGCACACTCACTCCACAATCAGCTTCGCATGAAGCTTGCCGGTCTTGTGAAGCTCCTTGACGATGGTGATGCGGTCCTCGGCCGGCACCTTGATCATGTCCAGCGCATCCACCAGCGCCTGGAGCCGCGCGCCGCCCTGCTGGCTGGTGTCCAGGGCGATGGCCGACCGCTCGGTGGTCAGGGGGTTGCGCGGGGTGGGCACCGGCGGCGGAATGGTGGTTGTGATGGTCAGTCCCTTGTGGCTGATGACCACCGGGCCGATCTCCACGTCGCCGGTCATGATGATCGTGCCGGTCTTCTCGTTGATCAGCACGCGCGCTTCGGCGTTCACCATGAACACCGGGATCTGCTGCACCCGGCTGATGAAACTGTCGGGACGCTCGCGCTCGCTGGGGGGAATGCTCACCACCACGTTCTTGGCGTCCACAGCCACCGCCAGCGTCTCGCCCATGCCTTCGGCCTCGTTGATCCATTTGGCGATGTTGCTGGCCATGGTGTAGCTGGCCACCGGGTCGTCCAGAATCAGCGTGATGCGGCCGTTGTCGATGACCTGCATGGGCAGGTCGGTCTCCATAACGGCGCCGCCCTTGATCACGCCACGGCGCGGCGTGCTGGGGTCCTCCAGCACGATGGGACCTTCGGCCAGAGCGACAATGCCCGCATTGGGGTGCGGTCCCTGAAGCGGGGTGACAAAGAGGCGGCCGCCGCGCAGGCTCGTGGCCGCCCCGATGCTCTGCACGTACACATCGAGCCGGTCGCCGTCGCGGACGCCGGTGGCGGGCACCGTCGCGTGAACCGTGACGATGGCCACGTTGCGCACGTTGGCCAGGTCGGCCAGCGCCACCGGGTCGTTGAATTTGGCCAGCAGCTCGCGCAGGGGGCGCATGGCGGCGGCATAGTCGCCGCCGTCGCCGGTGCCATTGAGCCCGACCACCAGCCCAAGCCCCACCAGGGGATTGGTGCGCTGGCCGCTGAGCCGCGTGATCGACGCGATGCGGACGGCGTGAGCCTCCGCGCCCAGCATCAGCACCGAGAGAATGGCCGCAAACCATCGCATCAACCAACAACTCCCAACTGGCAACTAACAACTGGCAACTAACAACTGGCAACTAACAACCGGTAACTCCTCATCGGCTAGAACGGGTTCACAAAGTCCAATAATCTGGGCACCAGGCCGCGGCGCGTGGAGTCCCGCACGGCGCCTTTGTGGCTCTTGATCAACTCGAGATTGGCGATCTGCGTGCTGAGGATCGTGTTGTCGACGGTGACGTCGGCCCCGCGGCAGATGCCGGTGAGGATCAATTCCTGTTCTTCCTCGTCGGTCTGGATGCGTTTGCGCGCCTGGATGGCGAAGGTGCCGTTGGGTTTGACATCGACCACCTCCGCCTGGATGCGCGCTATCAGCCGGTCGCTGCGGTCGACGGAGCCTTCGCCCTGGAACTCGCGCGATGAGTTGAAGCGCACCGACGGCGGCACCGGACCCTGTCCGCCGCCCTGCAGCAGATACCCGTTGGTGTTGAACCTCAGCCATTCGCGCAGGGCGGCCTGGATTTCGGTGTCGCGCGACAGGTCCGTGGTGCCCTGCGAGCGGAACTGGCTTTCCTCACGGATGATGATGGTGACCAGATCGTGTTTCTTGAGGGTGCGCGGTTCGGGCTCGGGCACGTGAATAAAGCTCACCTGCGCCAGCCGCGCCCGCGACGGTTCCGGCGCGGCCGACAGCGACGCGCGCAGCAGCGACCCGCCGTTGCGCTGCACCAGATCGCCCACCGAGCGGCGCTCGGGGTCCGTGCCGTGCTGTGTTGCCTGCCCCACGGCCGGGGTCTGGGCCCAAAGCGATGACACCGTGGCGAGCACAATCACCGCGGCCAGGGGGATTTTCGATTTTCGATTTTCGATTTTCGATTGGGGGAGCAGCGAGTGCTGAGTCCTGAGTGCTGAGTGCTGAGTGCTGAGAAGGGTCAGCGGTCCGTGGTCAGTTGTCCGTTGTTGGGTCAGTGGTCCGTTGGTCAGTTGTGCCTTCGCCACTGAACCCTGAACCCCGAACCCTGAACCCTCCCAGGCGTCGAGTCCTGAGTGCTGAGTGCTGAGTGCTGAGTGGCTTGCCCGCATTCGGGCTTCGTCATTCGTCATTCTTTCGGATTTCTGACTTCGGGCTTCGTCATTGGCCAGCCACCCTTCCTCCACTGAACCCCGAACCCCGAACCCTGAACCCTCCCCCTTCGTCGCTTCGTCGCTTCGTCGCTCCGTCGCTCCTCTATTCCATGCGCAATCCATATCAATCTCCATTCCATCTACCTCGCCGCTGCCACCGACGGCGGCTCCGAATTCACCGCGGCCACCAGGCGGCCCTGCTGCGGGCCGGTCAACAGCACGCTGAACTCCTCCCGCGTGTTGGGCTTACGCACGCGGATGGTCTGTCCGTACGATCCCGCCTCCCGCGCTTCGGCCACCCACGTCACCCGCACGCCCCCCCGCTGCACCACCACGCTCACCAGGTCGCCCGGCCGCGCCAGCGACACCGCCCGGATCATCGACGCGGTCAGCGCCACGCCCGGTCCCAGATCGCGCGCCGCTTCCTGACCCACCACCTGCTCCCTCGTCAACGGCGGCTCATCCGCAAGTCTGTCCACCAGAACCCGCCGCTCCACCACGTCCGATGCCCCGATGGGCTGGCGAAACGCCAGCGGCACGGCCGTGAAGAGCTGAGTCTGCCACACGCGCACGTCGGCCGTGATCGAAGCGCGCTGCCGGCCGGCATCCGTCACGATCTCCACGTCCCACGTCACCCACCCGATGTTGCGCTGGCGCCGCGGCTCCACCTCGAAGCGAAACTGCGGCTCGGCCAACTCCACCAGCTTCTGGTCGCGCGCCTGAAAGCGCACCTGAATCGAGTCGGCGGGGATGCCGAAGCGCTCGGCCACCTCCGCCGTCAGGATTTGCCCCAGTGTGCGCCCGGCCACGCCGCCGGCCGCCGCCGGCGCAACCGGCGTGCTCGACGCGGCCCGGTCGGTCAGAAGACCAGCCTGTGCTGCGGCGCTGGCCGCCGCCTGCTCCACGGCCGTCACCAGGCGCTGGTCAATGCGCCGGACCTGGCACTGCGCTGCGCCCGAGAACCGCAGCGCAGCCAGGTTGATTCCGGCGCCTTCCAGCGTGTCTTTCAGATTGTCCAGGTCGATGCGCAGCGTCGCGGCCTGACCAAACCGAGCCACCACCAGGTCGGCCGCCTGCGCCATGGCATCGTCGTCGTTCTCCATCCAGCGTGCGATGTGCCGCAGGCGAACCTCCTCGCCGCGCACGCTCGCCTCCGCACGCAGCTCCAGGGGAATTGCGCTGCTGCCCGTCCCGCGCGGCACAAACCGCTCCTGGGCGGCCGCGGCCGCGGCCGCGGCCAACGCGCCCAACCACAGCGTGAATATCAGCACCTGCCTCATCACGACCTCCATGTCGTCCCCGCTCAGCACTCAGGACTCAGCACTCGCCGCTCGCGTGGGTTCAGGGTTCGGGGTTCAGGGTTCAGCGGCGAAGGCACAACTGACCAACGGACCACTGACCCAACAACGGACAACTGACCACGGACAACTGACCCTGCTCAGCACTCAGCACTCAGGACTCCCCTAGAACCTCCTCAGGTTCACAATCGTCTGAAGCGCCTGATCCGCCGTCTGGATCGACTGGCTGTTCAGCTCGAACGACCGCTGCGTCTTGATCAGCGTCACCAGCTCCTTCACCGGATCAACGTTGCTGCCCTCCAGGAAGTTTTGCAGCAGCGTGCCGGCGCCGTCCTGGCCGGGGTTGCTGTCGATCGGCTCGCCCGACGCGGGCGTCTCCACGTAGATGCTTCCGCCCAGCAGCTTCAAACCCTGCGGGTTCACAAACTGGGTGATCTTCAGTTGCCCGGCGGTCTGTTTGTCGATGCTCCCTGGCCGGATGTATTCCACAATGCCGTTGCGGCTGATGGTTATGCTGCTGACGCCGGGCGGGATCTGGATGGTCGGGATGATCTTGTATCCGTCGCCCGAACCTATCACCAGCTCGCCCTCCTGATTCAGGAAGAAGTTGCCGTTGCGCGTGTAACCGGTGCCGTCGCCGATCGAGTCCATGATCTTCACGCGGAAGAAGCCCGGTCCCTCGATGGCCACGTCCAGGGGGCGATTGGTGTTCTCCATCGACCCCTGCTCCAGGTCGATCTGCGTGTTGCTGATCTTCACTCCCAGTCCCACGAACGTCCCGGCGGGCGTCACCTCGCCGGCCGAGTTGGTCGTTCCCGGCTCCTTGAGGGTCAGGTACATCAGGTCCTCGAAGTTCATCCGGCTGCGCTTGAAAGCCACCGTCTCCGAGTTCGCCAGGTTGTTGGCGATCACATCGATGCGCGTCGACAGCGCCCGCAGGCCCGTCGCCGCCGAATTGAGCGCCATGACTGCCATAATGGACTTCCCGTTTGTTTAGCCGATCCGGCCGACGTCGTTCACCAGCCGGGAAAGAGTCTGGTCCTGAAAGCGGATCATGTTCGCGTTCGCTTCGAGCTGCCGGTGGGCATCCATCAGCCGGGCCAGCTCCAGCGTCGGATCGACGTTGCCGCGCTCGACGAAGCCCTGGTTCACGCGCGCATCGCCGCTGCGCAGGATGCGTTCCATGAGCGGATGGCCCAGCAGCGATGAGCCCATCTTGCGGAGCCGGCTGCGATCGGCCACGTCGAACACGCCCAGCCGCGCCACAAACTGCTGCCCGCGGCTGATGCTGCCATCGCTCAGAATCGTGACCTGCCGCGAGGATCCAATCGGGATCGGCCGCAGCCGATCGTCCAGAACCTCCTGGCCGCCGCCGGCCAGCGCCAGATTCCCGCTGCGGTTGACGGTGAATCGACCGTCGCGTGTCAGCCGGATGTCGCGCCCGTCGCGCACGGCGAAGAACCCGCGGCCGTCCAGGGCGGCGGTAAGCGGATCACCCGTCGATTCCAGTTCGCCCTGCGAGTAGTCGACGTGCGCGGGTGCGGGTCCCAGCCCTCCGCCCAGCGGCTCGAGCCATGGATTGCTGTGCCGCCTGGCGTCGAGGCCTCGGAGCTGGGCCGCCGTTCTCAGTTCCCGAAACACCGCCAGATCGCGTTTGAAGCCAACGGTTTCTGCGTTGGCCAGGTTGTTGGCAATGACGTCCTGTCGATGTGAGTTCGCCAGGACGCCCGTGGCCGAAAGGTACAGGCCGTAGATCATGCGGCCCTCCCTTCGACAAGGATGGTCGGCCGCTGGGACCGGCCGACGAACAGCGGCACTCCATCCGTGGAAGATTCAGGCCGGTCTCCGCCGGCCCGATCCTGTTGCTGCCGTCTGTCCTCTGTTGAAAGGTCCGACTCGCGCAGATGCAGGGCGACTGCCAGCCGCGCAACATCAACGATCCTGGCACCAAGTGCCCGCAATGATTCATCCATGAACCTTCTCCGCGTCGGTATTCCGACAGCGCCGCTTTTCAAGAACCGTGCCAGAAGGGCCGCCGAAACCCACTGCCTCCGCTGGCGAGTCGTAAGTAACGCTATGCACGATATTTGGAGTTGACGGCCGGTTTGGCAGTGCCTGGGGCGTTGGGCTACGGGAGTCAGCCGCCTCGCGCATCCCCCGCCCCGGCGGGCAAAAACTGCGCCCCCGCCAAGTGCTCCGCATAGCGCGCCATTGGCCGATATAAGGCACGTGTCCGTTGCGCTGACTGTTGCTCGCTACCCCATTGCCGCGGACGGCGCGGTGGAGCTCGTCGTGGACGAGGCCCACTTCCGACGCGTCGTCCTCGAGGGCATGCTCCGCGCCAGGGTCAGCCTCGACATCGCCACGGCCGACTTCAAGGCCATGCTCGTCCCTGAGCCAGGGCGGTCGGGCCGCTCGGCCCGCTCCATCGTGCGCATCCTGGCCGACCTGGCCGGCCGAGGCGTCGAGGTCCGCCTGCTTCATGCCGGCACGCCCAGCGGAGCGGCGCTGGTCGAGCTGCGCCGGGGAATGCCGGCAATGCCGGCCGGGCTGTGCATCCGCCGCTGTCCGCGGCTGCACGCGAAGGCGGTGATCATCGACTGTGCCGCGATGTACCTCGGCAGCGCCAATCTCACCGGGGCCGGCTTGGGGGCCAAGGCGGACGGCCGGCGCAACTTCGAGTGGGGCATCTGGAGCCAATCGCCCGCGCTAATCGACGGCGTGCTGGAGCAGTTCAACGCGCTGTGGGAGGGCCGCCGTTGCGCCGGCTGTCGGCGCAAGGATGTGTGTCCGGTGCCGCTGGAGGAGCCGGATTTGGCGTGAGGGAGGGTTCGGGGTTCGGGGTTCGGGGTTCAGGGTTCAGGGTTCAGTGGAGGAGGGGTTGGTGGCCAATGACGAAGCACGAAGCCCGAAATCCGAAACAATGACGAATGACGAAGCCCGAATGCGGGCAAGGCACTCAGCACTCAGCACTCAGCACTCACGACTCGACGCCTGGGAGGGTTCAGGGTTCGGGGTTCAGCGTTCAGTGGCGAAGGCACAACTGACCAACGGACCACTGACCCAACAACGGACAACTGACCACGGACCACTGACCCTGCTCAGCACTCAGCACTCAGGACTCAGGACTCGACACCCCATCACACCACCGCCCGAAGCTGCGCGGCCACGTACTCGATCTGTTCGGGCTTCAATTCCGGATAGATGGGCAGGGCCAGCACCTCACGACAGGCGCGCTCGGCCTGGGGGCAATCCCCTTCCTTTCCGCCCAGCGCCCGGAAACACTCCTGAAGGTGCAATGGCAGGGGATAGTAAACCATCGTTTCCACGCCGCGCTCGGCCAAAGCCGCCCTCACATGGTCGCGTCGCGGCACGCGAACGCAATACTGGTTGTAGATGCTCCAGTTCTGTTCATCTATATGTGGTGTGATAATGCCGCTGCCGGCCAGCAGACGGTCGTACATGGCCGCATTGCGGCGTCGTGCCTCGTGCCACTGGTCCAGATACTTGAGTTTGACCGCCAGCACCGTCGCCTGAATGGCCGCCATCCGAAACATGCCGCCGACGGTCTGGTGATGGTACTGTCGGTCGGCGCCGTGGACGCGCAGGCGGCGGCAGAGCTGGGCGAAGTTGCCGTCATTGGTGCAGATGGCGCCAGCATCGCCGAAAGCCCCCAGATTCTTGGTCGGGTAGAAGCTGAGGCAGCCGGCCAGGCCGAAGCCGCAGGCACGTCGTCCGCCCCGGCGGGCGCCGATGGCCTGCGCTGCATCCTCAATGACCAGCAGGCCGTGGCGGCGTGCGATGTCGCTGATGGCGTCCATCCTGGCCACCTGTCCAAAGAGGTGCACCGGCATGATCGCCCGTGTGCGCGGCGTGATCAGCCGTTCGATGCCGGCCGGGTCGATGTTGAAAGAGTCCGGTTCTATATCACCGAAGACGGGGCGGGCGCCGGTGCGGGCGATCGAGCCGGCGGTGGCAAAGAACGTGAAGGCAGGGCAGATCACCTCATCGCCGGCGCCGATGCCGGCGGCCATCAGCGAGCACAGCAGCGCATCGGTGCCGCTGCTGACGCCGATGGCGTGGGCTGTGCCGCAGTAGTCGGCCAGGGAGCGTTCGAAACGCTCGACGGCCGGGCCAAGTGTGAACGCCTGGCTCTCGCAAAGCTGGTCGATGGCCTGGCGAATCTCATGGCGGATTTGCTCATACTGCCCGCGGCTGTCGAACATTCTGACCTGCATGAAGTCGGCAAGTTACGCGAACGGGGGATAAACGCCAAGCCCGCGGCGGCGTAAGGCAGTAGAGTGGGCGCGTGACAATTTCTGCGGCCGGCGGTCCGGGATCGCGCCGGCGCACGACGTGGCACGGGCAAGATGCGCAAGATGCCCGTGCTACGAACAATCCGCCGGCTGGTAGCAGCACGGGCGTCCTCGCCCGTGCCGAACGACGCACCGCCACCCCGTAGCACGGGCGTCTCGCCCGTGTCCGCCTTCTTTTGCGACCGGGTGGCTTGCGTATGTGCTTCAGCGTGTGCCACGGCCATCCCCCGCAGAAGCTGTCACGCGCCCCAGTAGAGTTGAAGGTCCCTGGCGTGACCTTGATGAGCCGCTACCGCAAGCCTGAGCCGACGTGCGTTTGAAGCTGCCGCTTATCATCACCCTGATCGTCGCCGTCGCCGGTTGTTCGCCGGAATCCTACCGACGCTCCGCCGACCTGCAGGTGTCGGACCTGCTGCGCGACCGCACGCAGCGAACGTTGTCGTATTCGCCGCAGACCGCGGTGCCGACGGATCCGGCGCCGCGGCCCTCGCCCCGGGCCTACGAGCGGATTCCGCTCTCGCCGATTCCGCCGCCGTCGCCGGAGCCGATTCGCCGTGAGAAGGTGCAGCTTCCATTGGTGCCGCTGGGTCCGGAGGCCCCCGACTCCCTGCCGCCGACTGCGGAGGGCGGCGTGAGCGATTCGGCCGCATATCGTGCGATGATCTGGGCGCCGCTGGGTCCGCCCGTCCCCTCCGAGCTGACTCCGCGGTTCGACCTGTTCGCGTGCATCGAGTATGCGGTGCAGCACAGCCGCTCCTATCAGGACCAGATGGAGAACCTGTATCTGAGCGCGCTGGACGTGACGCTGGAGCGGCACCTGTTCTCCGCCCGCCCCTTCGCCCGCACCGACGTGAACTTCAGCGGCGGACAGGCGGCCGTGGACTACCGGGCCGCGCTGAACGTATCCAACTCGGCGGGGGTGCGGCAGCGCCTGCCCTGGGGCGGCGAGGTCGTCGCCCAGGGTCTGGTGGATTTCGTCCGCGCCATCAGCGACAACGCGGTGGACGGCGAATCGGCCTCGGTAACGCTCAGCGGCTCGCTGCCTCTGCTTCGCGGCGCCGGCATGGTCAACCTCGAGTCGCTGATTCGCAGCGAGCGCCAGTTGATCTACGACGTGCGCGCCTTCGAGGACTTTCGACGGTCCTTCGCCGTGGACATCGCCTCGCGCTATTTCGCGCTGCTGGCCTCCCAACAGGGGCTGGTCAACCGACGGCTGAACCTGCTCAACCTCGCCAGCATCACCGAGCGCACCCAGGCCCTTTACGACGCGGGACGACTGAGCTTTCTGGAGGTGCAGCGCGCGCTTCAGGAGCGACTGTCGGCCGAGAGCGATCTGATCAACGCCGAGGAGGCCTATCAGAGCGCGCTGGACAACTTCAAACTCGTGCTGGGCATGCCGGTCACCGAGCGCATGGACGTGGCCCCGATCGCCCTGGACGTCACCGTGCCCAGCGTCACGGTGGACGAGGCCATCGAGCTGGCCTATCGCTATCGCCTGGACCTGAAGACGGCCGAGGACCGCGTCGAGGACGCCCGGCGGAGCGTGGCCAATGCGCGCAACAGCCTGCTGCCATCGCTGGACCTGCGGGCCTCCTCGCGGCTGACCAACGAGGCCGGGGAGGACTTCACACAGCTCGAGGGAGATACCCTGACGTATTCGGCGGGCGTCAGCCTGGATCTGCCCATCGACCGGGTCTCGGAGCGCAACAGCTATCGCCGCGCCCTGATCAGCTACGAACGCTCTCGGCGCAACCTTGAGGCCCAGCGCGACCGCGTCATCGCCAGCGTCCGCGACGCCCTGCGGAGTCTGCGGGCCGCCCAGACCTCGGTCCAGATCGAGCGGCGCAGCATCGAGCTGGCCAACCGCCGTCTGGATTTGGCCAACGAGCGGTTGCGGCAGGGCGGACTCAGTTCGCGCGACCTGGTCGAGGCACAGAACTCCCTGCTGGCCGCCCAGGACCGCTACGAGCGTGCGCGGGCCCAGCTCCAGATTCGCATTCTTGAATTCATGCGTGACACGGGTACGTTGCGGCTGGACCCCGCCGCCGGCGCCCTGGGGCGGGCCATGGACCGCCAGTCCCTGGGCGACCGCAGCTAGGCGGCAGCCTATCCTGAGGCGACGGGGGACCGCCCCTGCGGACAGGCCGCCGGCCGACAAACCGGTGCTCAACAATCCGCCGGGTTGACGATAGCAACGGTATGGAAGCGAGCTTATGTCCGTAACATCCACAGTCTATGTCCCCACCGCCAGCACCGCCCGACGATGGGTCGGCTGGTGGGTCGTTCCCGTTGCGGTCCTGATCGCCGTGGGCGTCGCTGCACTCGCCCTCAAGCCCTGGCGGAATACCGCCGGAACGGTGGTCAGCGGACAGTTCTACCGCGTTCAGCCCATGGATCTGGAGATCAAGATTGTCAAGGACGGCGAGCTCCAGGCCGTCGAGTTCACCGACATCAAGTGCGACGTCGAGGGCCGCACAACCATCATCTACCTCGTCAAGGAGGGCGTGACCGTGCGCAAAGGCGACGTCCTCGTCAAACTTGATCCCACTTTCCTCGAACAGCGCAAAGAGGATGTCGACCAGAACCTGCTGCGAGCGGCCACGGCGCTTCAAATCTCCCGCGAGTCGCTGGAGATGCAGAAGAGCCAGAACAACGCCAACCTGGAGGCCGCCACCGTCGCCCTTCAACTGGCGCGGCTGGAGATGGAGCAGTATGTCAAGGGCACCTATCCGCAGCAGGAGGCCAACGCCAAGACGGCCCTGACCATGGCGGAGACCAACCTCAACAACCGCCGGGAGGAACTGGAACAGACGCGCAGCCTCTTCGCCAAGGGTTTTGTGATGGCCGCCGAGGTCAAAAAGGCGGCGCTGGACGTCACGGTAGCCGAGAACGAGGTGAAAAAGGCGAGGACGGCGCTGAAGGTGCTTCAGGAGTACACGCACACGATGGACATGGCCCGTCTGCGCAATGCGGTGATGCAGGCGGAGGCGAGGCTGACGCGCGTGCAGAAGGAGAATATCAGCGCCCTGGTGCAGCGCGAGGCGGACGTGCGCGAGAAGGAGAAATGGCTGGCCACGCTGGAGCAGCGTGCGGCCAAGCTGCAGGAGCAGTTGGACCTGTGCACGATCCGTGCTCCGCGGGGCGGACTGGTGCTCTACGCCTCCAGCGTCGACCGCAGCATGCGCGAGCCTATCCAGGAGGGCATCGAGGTGCGGCAGAACCTGTGGCTGCTGAGGCTGCCGGACGTCGACCAGATGAAGGCCATGGTGAAAATCCAGGAGTCGCAGAAGGCGCGCGTGGACAACCGCGATGACCTGCGGGCGGTGGTGCGAATCCTCGGAGTCGACCAGCCCGTCGGCGCCCGGCTGACCCGGGTCGCCGTGCTGCCCGACGGCGCCCAGCGCTGGTGGAACCCGGACCTGAAGGAATACCCCATCGAACTGACCCTCGACCAGACCCCGCCCGGGCTCAAGCCCGGCACCCGCGTTGACGTCGAGCTGCTGGTCGACCGCTACGAGCAGGTGCTGGCCGTGCCTCTGGCCTCCATCTACACCGTGGGCAGCGAAAGCTACGTCTTCGTCCGCAACGGCCAGGGGGTCCGTGAGCGGCGCGTGAAACTGGGCAACAACAACGAGAGCTACGTGCAGATCACCCAGGGTCTTCAGGCCGGTGAGGAGGTCCTGCTGCTGCAACCGGGACAGGGTCGCCTGCTGCTGGAACGGGCCGGGGTGGGTGCCGATCCGCTTCGCTCCAGCCCCCCCGCCGCCGAGCCGCTGGCTCGCCGCACCGCCGACCAGCACGCCTCCGCCAGTCGCTGATCACACCGGTGCCGCGTCCCCCCCGCCGTAGCACGGGCGTCCCGCGCGTCCCGCCCGTGCCGAACGACGTCGCGCCCACCCGTAGCACGCGTAGCACGGGCGTCCCGCCGTCCCGCCCCTGCCCAACGGCGCACCGCCACTTCGTAGCACGGGCGTCCTCGTCCGTGCGCCCGACCCTTACGGCCGGGTGACACGACCACCGGCACATGGGCGTCTGTCAGCGCTGAAGCCGGCGGCCGGGGCGGCCGATGGTGTATGGGGCGGTCTGCCCGGCAACCGTAGTTGGCCGAATCTGCGTCCGCCCCGGCAAGGATGATCTGGCTCTTCGTTATCGCGAGCGTGTTGTCGGCGTGGGCGCTGCTGCGGCTGTTGGGCGCTGAGCGCCAGCGCAGGCTGGAGGCCCTTCAGTGGCAACTGGCCGCAGAGGCGGCCGACGAGCCGGACGACGCCCAGGCGGCGAGTGGGACCGCCATGGGCCCACCTGATATCAGCGGGACCGCCGATCGGCCCGTGCCTCAGCCACACCACGGCGCCGAGCGGGCCTGAAAACCGGCGCGGGGTAATTCGGCGCCAGGCTCTCCGGGCGGTTACGCGGCGCGTTCGCAGGAAGACACCCGAACAGCGCGAGAGGCGCAGCGCGGACTCGAGCCGATCGCCAGGCCTTTGTCGCACTTCTCCATCACGCTGCTCCGCTGCCGACGGCGGGGGCAGTGCTTCGTCAGGGGGGGTCACGCAGACCATCGACTGGGCCGACGATGGAAGATCTCATGTACTGATCGCTGATGCCGCTGACGGCGGAAAGATCGTCGTGGCGCGGGCCAGTCGCCACAACGCGCGGCGATCGGCGGGCGTATTGCTTGTCGGTGATCGGCGGCGCTGCATTCGTGTTCGGATCGCCCCGGCCGGTCGACGGAGAGCAAACCGATGAAACCAGTGACGCTCGCCCTGTTGTGCATTACGGTCGTCGGGGCGGCCACCGCGCCGGCCGCCGACTGGACTCAGCTCCAGAACGGCCCCCAGCGCCGTGGCCACACGCCGGAGCAGATCGACGCCCCGTTCCGCCTCAAGTGGACCTGGAACCGCGACCAGAGCACGGCCGTGCGCATCTCCTACTTCGTCCAGCCGATCGTCGCCGACGGGCGGGTCTTCATCGGCGCCTGCGACAACAGGATGTACGCGCTGGACGCTGCCAGCGGGCGTCAATTATGGGCATTCCAGACCGAGGGCGTCATCATGGGCACGGCCGCCTACGGCCCCGACACGCGACTGGTCTATTTCGGCTCGCACGACTCGCACGTCTACGCCGTAAACGCGGCCGACGGCACGCTCGCGTGGAAGTTCAAGACCGGCGAAGGTGTATGGGCGGCCATTCTTTACGTCGACGGCACCGTCTACGTCGGTTCGCGCGACGGCTACTTCTACGCGCTGGACGGCAGGACCGGCAAGCTCGCCTGGCAATACCCCGCGGCCGACCAGGAGCCGCTGCCGCCGATCTATTCGCCGGCCAGTTTCTCCCCGAAAACCGGGCTGGTCTACTTCGGGGCTCGTGACGTGCGCATCTATGCCGTGGATGCCAAGAGCGGCCGGCTGGCCGCCCGCAGCGAACAGCTCAACGGGGCCGACTTTGGCTGGTACTGGCCGGTCGTGTTGGATGAGCAGGGCTGGATCATGGTGCGCACCTGCAACTACCACACGCACAAGGTGTGGGAAGGCCCCTATAGATCAAGCGGCCGGGAGATCGCCGCCTGGATCGACCGCAACCCCCAGCACCGCTTCTTTCACACGCTGGATGCACGGACCCTCAAGCCCGCCTATACCGCGCCGATCCTCTTCCAGGGAGGCTGCTATGGCCGGCCGGCGCCGCCCATTGTCGATGACAAGGGCAACGTCTACGCCATCAAGAACAACACCGGCTACATGGGCGGATGCACGCTGGTGCAGCTCGACCTGAAGACGTCGGAGTTCGCCAGGCAGTTCACCAGCGGCGGTGGCGGGGCCTACCGCATCGTGGGCGATGAGGGCAGCGCCCTGAGCATGGCGGGAACGAAGATCGTCGTGTCCAACCCTCAGTCGCTGGGGATGGAGGATGTGACCACCTCGAGGTCGATTCCCGTCATCCGCGAGTCCAGCCGCAACCGCGACGGCTACACCAACCGCGCATCGCTGTGGATTTTCGACATCAGCGAATCTCTCCTGTTCAGTTCCGAGGAGAAGGAGCCGGGCGTAGACGTCTGGCACTGCTCGCCCGACTGGACCCCCGCGGCTATCGCCGGCAAGACGATCTACTGGCTGAGCGATGGCCGGGCGCTGGCAGCGATTGGCGCCGGCGAGTGACTGGCGCTGGCGGTCGCCGCCGGCGAATGACGAAGGTGCGAAACCAGAAGTCCGAAACAATGACGAATGACGAAGTCCGAAGGTCGGGCGGTCACGGTGAAACCATGAGTCGAATCACGCTGAGCCTATGGGGCCTGATCGTGCTGATTGCATGCGGGTCACACGCTAACGCTGCCGAGTCCATGTCGGCCAAGGAGCTGATCTGGCAGGCGCCGCCGGTGCGCAGTGGGGGCGCAGCGCCACAGGAGCTGCGCGACAAGCTGGCGCGGCACGTGCGGCAGCTCATCGCCGCTGGGCATATGGCGCCGACGCGCTTCTACTTCGGGTTGGGCTCGCAGAACGCCCTGGAGCGTAACTGGCATTTCTGGAAGCCGTACGAGGTCGTCGAGTCGCTGAGCTGGGCCTGGCCGCATCTGCCGCCCGACTTGCAGGTGCAGACGCTGGAATATCTGGGGCGGGAAATGGCCAAGTACCCCCCGTGGTCGCTGGGCGCGTTGCCGGTGAGGGAAGGCGAGTACCGCGAGTATTTCGCGCTGCCGGATGAATACCGCGTGCAGCAGTACAAGGCGCAGCCGGGGCTGGAGGTCTGTTACGCCATGTGGCTCTATGGGCATCGCACGGGCGACTGGAAGCCAGTGGAATCGGCCTACGCCGACCTGCGCCGCATCTTCATGAGCGGCGCCGCCCGACCGCCGCAGCGCTACAGCCAGATTGGCGGCATCATCGCCTACGCGCGCATCGCCCGGCAGCTTGGCTGGAATGAGGATGTTCCGGCCGCCGAGGCCGCCGCCCTGGCGGCGCTGGAGACTGGCCGGGATTTCGAGTCTTTCTTCAACATCAACGGCCGGCCCTACCGCGTGCGTCTGCTCCACCACAACTTCGCGTTTCACATTTTCAACGAGTTTCCTCCGGAGGCCGGGGCGTATCTGGCGGCGGTGAATCCGGGGCCGGTGGAGCAGTACCTGAAGGAGATCACTGAAATCCGCCCCCGCGCCGCGCAGGGCAACTGCGACCTGTGGTATCTGACACTCGGCGAGCGCGCGCTGAATGCAGCGCACACGGAGAACTACTGCCTCCCGCCGGATATGCACCAGGCCGTCTTCCGCGCCATGGCCTTCTTCCGCAAGGCGCCCGGCGAGCAACTGGCGCGATCGGTTGACATCCCCTTCTGCCGTGGCGACTTGTATTACATCCAGCGCCTGGCGTGGACGCTGGAGGCGTACCAGGGAGATCGCCAATGAAAGTGACGCTCCTCCTCCTCAGCATCATCCTCGCATCGGCCGCGCACGCGGCCGACTGGCCCACCGTCCACGGCAACAACCAGCGCAGCGGCTACACCGCCGACGTCGTCCTGGCGCCCTATCAGCGCGCGTGGGTGGCCGAGTTCCCCGGCGAGATCATCTGCACGCGCGTGGAGGCCATCGTAGCCGACAACCGCGTTTTCGTCGGCACCGAGAACGGCACGATGTACGCCCTTGACGCCGCCAGCGGCAAGGTCATCTGGAAGCACAGCGCCGGGCCGATCTTTCACAGCCCGGCCGTGGCCGATGGCCGGGTGTTTTTCGGCGACACCGACGGCACGCTCTGGGCTCTTGCCGCGGCCGACGGACAGGTCCTGTGGCGATTCTCCTCCGGCAAGGGCGGCTTTGTCACCGCGCCGCTGGTTGAGGCGGGCACGGTCTTCATAGGCAGCCGCGACGGCAGCTTCTACGCCGTCGAGGCCGCCAACGGCCGGGGCCTGTGGCGGTACCCGACCGAAGGACCCATTCGCTGCACCGCCGCCTTCGCCGACGGTATCGTCTTCTTCGCCTCTGACGACATGCACGCCTACGCCCTGCGTGCGGCTGACGGCACCCTGGTCTGGAAATCCGAAAAGCTCTACGGCCAGAGCTTTCGAGACTACTACCCCGTCGTCGTCGCTGACAAAGTGGTCTTCCGTTCCGTGCTCGTGGCCGAGATGAACGATGACCTCAACGGCGGCACGAACTTCCTGGCCCGCAACGCCGGCGTGGCCACCGGCGACTGGAAGGTCCTCGACGATTTCCTCAAGAGCGACCGCACCATCGGCACGCCCGAGCTTATCCGCGCCGAGCAGCAGGCCATTCTCAAACGGCTCACCGACAACAAGTTCCGCCGCACCTGCTTCATTCTCGACCGCGACAGCGGCCGGGAGTCGGTTGTCGCCCCTGTCATGTACGCGGCCGGCAATCAGGGCTGCGGCTTTCCGCCAACGCTCACGGCCGATGGCAGGGCCATCATCTTCTACCGTACCGTCTACTCCAACTGGAACCTGGGCGTGAAGCCGGCCGTGGGCGTGGGCTATTTGGACATCAAAGAAGGCTGGATCACGCCGATCCGCCACGCCAACGGCCACACGCCGCCGTGGAACACTTTCTGGGGCACGTGCGACGAGTCGACGATGTTCAGCACCGGTGGGCACATTCTGTACATCTGCCATCAGGGCACGCTGTCGGGGCTGGACCTGCGGACGCTGCGGCTGTTCACCATCCATGGCAATCGCGACACGTTCGGCGGCCTGCCCGCCCCCCCGTGGATGGGCAACGAATGGCACGGCCCGGCGCGCGGGTCGGCCGCGATCGTAAACGATCGGCTGTACTGGGTGACGGGGAGTCGCGTGTTGTGCATTCGTGGAAAGGCAGGTGGTTCAGGTGAATGACGAAACCCGAAACCAGAAGCCCGAATCAATGACGAATGGCGAAATCCGAATGGCGAATGGGCAGTGTTGCGGCCTGCGTTTGGTTGGCCTCGTCGCTGTGCTTTTTGGCGTGACGGCGTCGTGCCTCGGCGCTTCGCCCGCCTCGCAGCGGATGATCGATACGATCCCGCCTGTGCCGCGGGTCTCGGCCGAGTCTGCGGCGGCGCTCCTGGCCGATCTGGAGAAGGAGGTGACCGAGCTGCTGGACCGCTGGCCGTGGGCGCCTTTCTACATCTCCATCGGCATCGGCAGCCGCGACTTCATGTTCGCCCACCCATCCTTCGCCGTCGAGACGCTCGCGTGGGCCTACCCGCACCTTCCCGCGCCGCTGGCCCAGCGCGCCCGTGCCAGGGCGGCCGAGGAACTGGCCAATTGCCTGAACCTGGCGCCGCTCTCCACCACCGAGGGCCGCCGGCGCGAGCTTTTTGACGTTCCTCCCAACGACATGTTCTGGCCGCAGAAGCCCGACTGGCCGGCGATCAGCCACGTCTATGCCATCTGGTTGTATGGGCATCGCACCGGCGACTGGGATTCCGTTTCCGCGCTGTGGCCACGCATCAGAAACACGTTCGCAGCCTACGCCGCCCGCCCCCTGAACGTCGCTCAGCCCGCCGGGCGCGTTCACATGAACCGCACGGCCGCGGGGCTTGCGGCCTATGTGCGCCTCGCCCGGCGCTTTGATCCGCAGGGGGGCACCGACGAGGCCATCGCCCAGCTCGATCGCCTCCTGGCCGCCATCATTGCCTACTGGCAGGACCGCGGCGCTACCTGCGGCAAAGCTCTGGCCGCCGTTGAGGCTGGTCAAAGCACCAGCGGCCAGGGTGAGCTGCTGTACCTCAATCTGCGCAACCACTTCCTGAAGCTGGCGATCTTTCTGGACATGACTCCCGACCTGGCGGCGGCCATCGCCGAGGCCCAACCAGCCGCGGCCGCCAGCATTCAGCGCTACGTCGATCTGTACATGCCGTGTTACTATCTGGCGTTCGAGGAACGGCAGGTCCACTACGGAGAGAACTTCGTCGATCTTCCCGACTCCATCCACGGCATCTACCGGTGCAAGGCGTTCTTGTGGAAGGCGCCGGCGGATGTGCTGGCCCGCCACAGCGACCTGCCGTGGGTCAAGGCGGACCTCTTCCACATCCAGAAGCTGGTGTTCGCAGCGGAGGCGACGGCCAGGTGAGCGATCGGCGGCGCGCGGCATCGAGGCGATGGTGTGGCCGGTCCCGTCGGCCGCTCGTCCTGAAGCGGACACGCGGCCAACACAGCGTTAAAATGGCGTAGTGTTCGTGTCCGACGCCCATCCTGACAACAACCAGTCGCATGCGGTCAGGTCGGGTCAGAACCCCCGAATCGTCCTGACGTGGCTCGCGCTGTTGCGCTGGCTGGCGGTGGCCGGACAGGTGCTGGCGACCGCCGCGGCCGCGGGGGTGCTGGACTTGAGGCTGCCTCTGGCGCCGATTGGCGCTGTCATAGGAGTGACGCTGGTCAGCAATGTGGCGCTGGTGCTGTGGCTGCGCTGGCGCGAGCCGCACGCGGCGCTGGTCCCACTGGTACTGCTGCTGGACACAGGCCTGCTGAGCGTGCTGTTGTACTTTGCCGGAGGGGCGGCCAATCCCTTCAGCCTGCTGTATCTGGTGCACGTGGCGATGGCGGTGGTGGCGCTGGAGATTGTCTGGACCTGGATCGTGCTGGCGGCCGCCGCCGGCTGCTACCTAGCGCTCTTCTGGTGGCACGTGCCGCTGTTCAGCGACGAATCGCCGCCGCCCACCGTGCAGGCGGCCGGCCAGGCAATGGCCTTCATTCTCGTGGGTGTGCTCATCGCCTACTTCACGGGCCGTGTAACGCTGGCGTTGCGCAAGCGTGAGCGGGAACTGGCGGCGCTGCGCGAGCAGGCCGCCCGCAGCGAGCAACTGGCGGCGCTGACGACCCTGGCGGCCGGAGCGGCGCACGAGCTGGGCACGCCCCTGGGCACGATCGCGCTCATTGCCAGAGAGCTTGAACTGGCCGCTCGAAACGCCGGCACGTCGTGCGAGCTGGTTGAGGACGCCCAGATCATCCGCCAGGAGGTGGAGCGGTGCCGCGGCATCCTCAGCCGCATGCGCGTTGATATACTCGAAGAGCCGTCTGACCGCTCGATGCCGATGAGCGAAAGCGACCTGATCGAGCACCTGCGGCTGGACCTGAGCGACAGCGAGATGGCGCGGCTGAGGGTCAAGTGCGATCGCCCCCTGGAGCTTCGGCCCTTGCCGGGCCGCGCCATACAGCAGGCGCTGGGCGTGCTGGTGCGCAACGCCTTCGAGGCCTCGCCGCCCGAACGTGCGGTGAGTTTGTCAATCGAACGGCGGGACGCGAAGATCGTATTCCGGGTGGAAGATGCCGGCGCCGGCATGCCGCCCGAAGTGCTGCGGCGCGCCGGCGAGCCATTCTTCACCACCAAGCCCGGCGGCCGCGGACTGGGACTGGGCCTGTTCCTGGTGCGGCTGGTGGCCGAGAGATACGGCGGCGCGTTTCGCCTCAGCAGCCGCGAGGGCGAAGGCACGCAATCGATCCTGGAGTTGCCGGAGGCGGAAGTGGCCCGCCCGCCGGCGGAAGATAGAACATGAAGCTCACCCGCGCCCCAACCCGCATGAAGGTGCTCGTCGTGGATGACGACGCGGTCTTTCGAATGCGCCTGAGCAAGGCGCTGTCGGCGCGCGGGTTCGAGGCGCAGGTGGCCGCGACGGTAGCTGAGGCGCTGGCGTTGGCGCGGGCGTCCCCTCCGCAGCGCGCCATCGTCGACTTGAGGATGGGGAACGAATCGGGGCTTCAGCTCGTGCGGCGCCTGGTCGAGCTGGACCGCTCGATCCGGGTGGTGGTCCTGACCGGTTACGGCAGCATCGCCACGGCCGTGGAAGCGCTGCGGCTGGGCGCGGTCAACTACATCACCAAGCCGGCCGACACCGACCAGATCCTCTCCGCGTTCGAGGTCTCGAACGACGGCGGCCCGGCGGATCCACCGGCATCGACGCCCTCGCTGGCGCGGGTGGAGTGGGAGCACATCCAGCGCATTCTCAACGACTGCGGCGGCAACATCTCCGAGGCATCGCGGCGACTGGGCATCCACCGCCGTTCGCTTCAGCGCAAGCTCAGCAAGCTCCCACCGCTGGAATAGCGGTTGTCCACGTCCATGCCCGGGGGCCTGACAGTCTCTGCGTTGGATGGAGGCAGGATGGCCGTGGTACAGGCTGAAGCGCAGACGTAAGCCACCCGGTCGCAAGAATGGGCACGGGCCAAAACGCTGGCGAGTACGCCCGTGCCGCGTTGAGCGCAGGACCCTGTTTGGCACGGGCGAGGACGCCCGTGCTACCCTACGCCGCAAAGCGATTGCGTTATGGGAGTGATGCAAGGGGCTGGCAGAACAGGCTTTACGGGACGAGAAAGGGCGCGCGAAAAAGGGCCTCCTGACGTATGCTATTGCCAATTTCGGCTTACGGAAAGGAGGCCCCAATGTCTGGCAAGAGTCGCAAGAGTCACAAGCGTTCCGTTGCCCCCAGGACTCGTCATGGCCGGCGTTGTGCGTCCCGGCAACCACAACGTACATGTTACCGACAGGAGCTGCTGGCGTCCATCACGCGTTGGCTTCCGCGGCTGGGTCTGCCGCTGGGCAGCCACGATGGGCGAGTACGCTGGACGCCGCGTCTGCTGGCGATCTGCGCGATCCTGATGGTCTTCAGTCAGGCATCGGTGTTGAAGGATCGTTTCGCCGAGGCACGCCTGGCGACGGTGCGGCTGTACGTGGGGCGTCACCGGCGGCGACCGGGGCAGACCTACGAGGGGTTTATCGCGACGCTGTGCAAAGTCTCGGGGCAGCTGCTGGAAGGGCTGCTGGCCACGTTGCGGGCGATGGTGCAGGAGATCGCCGGTCCGTATTGGCAGGTGGCCGGATGGGTGCTGTTCGGGGTGGACGGCACCAAGGTGGAGTGCCCGCGGACCAAGGCCAATGAGCAGAGCATGGGCTGCGCGGGCAAGGACAAGAGCGCTCCGCAGCAGCTTCTGACGATGCTGTTGCATCTGGGTACGGGACTGCCCTGGGGCTTTGCACGCGATGCGGGCACGGGCAGTGAACGACAGCAGCTTCAGCGGATGCTGGGACTGCTGCCGCAGCAGTCGATGCTGGTGGCGGATGCGGGATACATGGGCTACGACATGCTCCAGGGGATTCTGGCCGCCGGTGCTCAGGTTCTCATCCGCGTGGGCAGCGGTACCAGGCTGCTGAAAAAGCTGGGTTACGCGGCCAGGGAATACCAGGATGTGGTATATCTGTGGCCGGAGGCCAAGCAGGGCCGTCGCAGGGACGGCTCTGTGCCGGAGGTAGCCAAGGCCGCGCCACTGGTGCTGCGACTGATCGTGCTGCACGACGGAAGGAAGCCGATTCACCTGCTGAGCAGTGTGCTGGAGAAGTGTCGGCTGTCGAATCGAGCGGCAGCGGAATTGTACCGACGCCGCTGGGGCATGGAGTTGTACTACCGGGCGTTGAAGCAGACGCTGAACCGGCGCAAGCTTCTGAGCGACTGTCCTGCCCATGCGGAGGTGGAGCTGGACTGGAACGTGGTGGGGCTGTGGATTCTGGGGCTGATGACGGTGGAAGCGTTGATCCAGAGCGGGCATGACCCGGGGCGGGCCAGCGTGGCGTCGGCCTTGCGAGGGGTGCGTGAGGTGATGGGGCGGCTGGATGAGCGATGCGGGCATGGGGTGTTGGGGCGGATGTTGGCATCGGCGGTGCAGGATCCCTACGAGCGTCACGGCAGCAAGCAATCGCGTCAGCGGAAGAACAAGAAGAGCCAACATCCTCCGGGGGCTCCGCAACTTCGCCTGGCGACGGCACAGGAGCGGCGACTGGCGCAGCGCATGCGTAAGCTGGCCAGGTCGGCTCCAAAGCGCGCCCTGGCGCGCGTTCAGAATTCACCGATTTTACCGAGCGATTTGCCGCAAATGCGGCAAGATCGCTTTGCGGCGTAGCGTG